>Ga0190312_1000129_pt1 | contig 27292 bp, 25 predicted proteins | sample 487007910_MG_FD_165046 | JGI IMG/M metagenome (GOLD analysis project Ga0190312, IMG submission 165046) | Hydrothermal vent sediment bacterial communities from Southern Trench, Guaymas Basin, Mexico - 4870-07-9-10_MG | ecosystem: Environmental > Aquatic > Marine > Hydrothermal vents > Sediment ... | reverse complement strand
ATGACTCCAGATCGCAAAAGGTTACTTCTTGAGATATGCGACTTTCCAAGTGGCCGCAACATCATTTGTCACCACAATAGTACCCTTAATTGTAGACGCTTTTATGTATGCTATGAGCAAAGTTAATTGGCTAACACGCATCAGTATGGTCGCAACATTCCTCGCAAAATTTTCTAATGTGGCTGGTCAGATAGCAACGATTATTTCTTGGTAGCGCTGATATCTGGTTGGATCTTGTGGGTGGTTAGCTTTTGGAGTGACCTGTTTGACGATGATTACAATGCAGGTCCTCAGGATGATGTTTCGAGTTTTCCTTGGGAGGTACTATGAATTCTAGCTCTAGATGTCCGATTAGTAGGTTTGATTCAAGGGTTGTAATAAGTCTCGGTGGTGACCCGCTAAAACGGTTTATTGGGAGCATACTTACTCTATCTTTTTTATTGCCACTATATGTTTTGCCTATATATCTTTGGTATCCGTTTACCCAAAAAATTTTTGGATTGACAAAGTACCCAGAGGAACTTATATTCTGGTTAGTAGTTTACGTTTACCTAATGGGCTTTCTATATGCGGTCTTACTTATCTATATCCCAAGATTGTTGATGTACTACGTAACAAAGAATAGGTTGCGATATGCGGGGGTTAGGAGGTTGTTTAATAGTATTACGGAAGCAATATTCGTTATTGTTCCTTCCGCTCTGCTCTACTTCCTAGTGATTAACTCTATAACCATTATTAGTACTAAAAACATTTACATTTCTATATTCTTGGGGTTTCTTATTTTGGTCTGGGACTTTCTTGGATCTGTAGCCATCACGATAAAGATAACTCCACTAATTATTCAAGCGTTCCTAAATTTTTTTGGGTATCAAATTTATGTGTTTGACTTCCAGATGAGAACTCTCAGTATTTCTCGGCGTTGGTTTGACACCCTGTTCAGGAGGGAGACTTTTCGTGTTGCGTTTGAGGATATTGTTGGTCTCGGCATAATAAATCTTGTCTATAGGTACTATAAGCTTTTCGGCAAGAACAAGCACAAGTCTGTTGTAGATCTATACCTAATAGTACGGAGAAATAATGGATACAGATATATCAACATATATACTATGGATCCAGATGACGCCCATAAGCTAATCAAGTGTTTTCTTGAGGTATATCCATTAAAGATATTTATTCTTGATGAGAACCTAACGAGCCTCAGAGAAGCTGATCCAGAAGAGATATGCCCAGAACGTAAGGGATAGACTTAACAAATATCCATGGATACTCGGCGAAGAAACATCATATATCTTTTTGCAGAAGTACCGAGGGAATTCCTGGAAATTGAAGACATAGAAGAATCCAGGGCAATGAGGACAGAAATAAGAGCAAAGAGACTATACTTATCAGCTCTAAACTCAAAACGTTTAGTCTAACATCGAGCTTGTTGCGACGTTATGGACGAGACAGGTTTAAATTGTAAGCCATTTACCGAGTGGATTCTCCATCTTGATCCCTAATTTTTTGAATACTTTGTGCTGAAAATGGGGGTCTATAGTGTATGCGATGTCTATATAGTCAATTATCGGTACTATGCAAAGGAAGTCCCATATATGTATCCCTGACTCTGCACTTAGTCTAGCTGCCAGACATACATGTTCGTGCTCTATTGGGACCTTGATTATGCGCTCTGATTTCAGTATCATATCCACGAGTTCCCATACAAAATCTAGTGGCGGTCTTGCCCCCTAAACCCGAGAACATAATATATTTCGGCGATTTGATGATATGTCATATAGACTATATCGCGCCTGAGTACATTCTCCAGGAACTCCTTGGCTTTTATATGGAGTCTTAATGCTTCCCTGTACTCTTGCTCGTTTCCAAATTTTTCCCGCAGCGGCTTCTTCTGCGCAATACTCCTATTTCCGTATCCACAAACACTCCCATGACTACTCCCCTAAGTCATCATAATTGTACTCTTTTGAAGTCCTCAGGGCCAGCACCAAGAAATGACTTTCCTATGAGCTCTATCAGTTTCTTTGTTGCTTTATCCAAGGCTTCTCGAGATTTTCTGGAGTTATGGATATTGATTAGATAGTTTATCGCCTCATGTCGCAAAACTAGTTTCATTGGCAATTTTTGGCGGCTTCTAACATGTGGCGATAAGCACTAGAGAGATCAGACAGGCGGACCGCGTCGAGGAAAAAAACAGAAACAAAACTGAAAACTCATCAACAAGTATTCGGAATGACAGGAAGAAGTAGGAAGGATAATAGAGGCGATAATGAGGCTACCAGGGGAAGAAAGAGAAGAAACCTCGGAGGAAGAACCACCAATCTAAACCCAAAAACAAAAACGGAGGACAGCCCGAATGTACAGAACGCAGCGCGACACAGAATACATGCGTTTTTTCGAATGTACGGAACGCACTGCGGGGCAAGAAGTATCTAACGGCTCCTGCGAGGAACTGCACAAAACTGCACACCGCCATGTCGTTTCTGTTTGATATTGCTTGTGTCGTTTTTGTTTCTGTCGTGAAAAACTGCATAGAAGCTGCACATTGCGATTTTTTGTCTGTGAAACTGCACAAAAACTGCACAAGATCATGCTGTTTCTGTTTGGTGTCGCTTGTGTTGTTTTTGTTTCTGTCTTTGGGAAACTGCACAGAAACTGCACATGTTTTTGGTGTTTTGTTGGCTGGAATGAGAATGATCTCATCTGCTAGTTGTTTCTGTTTCTGTTCCTCTTTTTCCTCGACGCTGTCTGCCTACCTGATCTCTCTAGTGCTTATCGCCACGTGTTAGAAGTCACCAAAATTGGCTAGCGAAACTAGTTTTGCGACGAGTTTGCTTGAAAAGCTATCAAATTTATGTTGAGAACAAGCAAGAAATCACGCATACTTCTTGTTACCGAATTTTGATTTTCTGGAAGCAACTTGGATCACCGATAATCCCAGAGATGAAACTGATGATCGCGTAGCAGAACTAGTACTTGGTGCTTTTACGGAACATATTGTGTTGCCTATGTGATTGTTATTGCTGTCTAGTATCTGCGAAAAAATCCTCGATATATTCTCCTTCCTCTTCCGTGTAGCCTTATGATTTGTCAGTTCTTCTCTTTGGTGTTATTCGCCCGCGTTTATCTTCGAGAGAGGGGCTAGAATTTTTGTGGACGAAACTTGTGTAAATAGCATTAAAAGCTGATAGAGAATCAATGCCCCCTATTTTAAATGTTGTTTTTTTGTATTAATATTAGCCTATATTAACCAAGTTATTATCGCCACAGAGGAATTGTAGCCTATAATGCAAGACTGAAGGTATGTTTTTGTATATCTGACTCAGTAATCATGGTGATGGAATAGATACCCTCATTACATTTAACGAAGAACCCTTTAAGAATATGTAGATGGTGATATCTTTGGTGGACTACTATAGGGTTATTGGTTCTCTGAGGGAACTTGTTGGGTTAGAAGGAATTTTACGTTTGCCGCAATATATAGAGGACGTCTTTATTTTTGATAACACAAGGAGAAACATTTATGAGAACGCTATGAGAGCCCTACGTGAGGGGAAAAACGTTCTCATTGTAGGAAAACCGGGAACCGGTAAAACGGCACTGATGTTTATGATACTTCGAGGACTTAGACAGCAAGGATACGGCATTGGCTACGTGGTGGAGGGCACAACAATTGTTGGTAGAGAGCACGAAAGAGAAGGCACCATAATATTCTACGATGATCTCCCCCGCATGAACCCACAAGCCCTTAGAAGCATTGTTGCAAACGGAGTTAGACTATTTATTGGGACCGCCAGAAAGGAAGAGTTAGGTGATCTCAAAAGAAAAATGGAGATAGACCCAAAGAAAGTATTTGCCATATTTGAACTGCCTGGGCTCCCAGATCAAGCCATACGTGAACTTGTCTATCTGTACTGTAAGAAAGAGGGCATACAAATAGAAAGCGAAGAAGCCGTAGACATAATTGTCAAGAAGGCAGCTGGCATACCGATGTATGTTTGGCACATAGTGCGCGAACTTAGGATCCTCCGAATGAACCTCACAAGGGATTTTGTGGATACGTCTCCTGCTGGTTTGCTAGACTATATTGATGATATTTTCTGGCGAATAATGGATGAGCACGAGGATAGACACGCTCTCCTATTGGCCTTGAGGTGCATGGTGGATTTGGCCCGGTATGCCATTCACCGAGATGTTTTCTTAGTTCTGTTTCGCATAGCGAAGTCCACACTAGAAAATAGAGAGATACCCCTAGAAAAAGCTTTCTTGAGTCCTCTAATCGACAAGGTGAGCAGGTACTTGATACAGGAAAAGGAGTACTACACATTTAGGCTTCCACATGATACATGGGCAGATGTTCTGCGGGGAATGAGCTCTGGGCTAATGAGCAGTGAAATCTCGAAGATAAACATGATGTTTCCATTTGAGCGCAGACGCAGATTATTACTGAGCGCTATAAATGAGACATGGCAAATGCTCAGAGAGCAAGAGGATTACTACAGAATCAGAACGCTCAGAGATTTCCTGGTATTTAATGGACACTTATGCGACTTCTCAAAGCTCCTCGGTGAAATAGACCAATACTTGGAAGGGGCGCCTACCATTGAGACCGTTGCTAAGACCACAAAAGAGGAAAGCGCTGAGAGCTTTGTTCCGCCACAATACGAGGAAATATACGAGCTACTAAGACGAGCAATTGTCACAAATGATACACATACCATAGGTGAACTTGAAAAGAAGCTAAGTAGTAGTGAAGATGCGTTCGCAAAGTATCTTTTAGGAATAATTAGCATCTATAAAGGTGACTACGAACGAGCAGAAAAACTACTTCGAGAAGCAATAGACCTGGGGATAGATAATCCAACGGTGAAGTATAATCTAGCTGTCGCACTCTACTACCAATTTAAGTTCGATGAGACCCTAAAAATACTCGATGAAATACTTACGGAGAGACCCAACGACCCTGAGGCAATGCGCCTTAAGGAAATAATTGAAAAGCTTGTGCGTGGTGAGGCTCCATGACGAAGATAAAACTTGGCCTCATATGGCTCGATCCTTTAGCGAGATCTGCTGAGTTTTCAGTATTGATTCTCTACCTAGTTATGGCCCCCATGTTCTTTAGAAATATCATGGGAACCGGTATGCAGTATGAAGCACTATTGTACATGGAAATCGCCTCGGCATTAATAGTGCTCATAACCTTAATCTTAGTCATTATCTCCTTTAGATTCAGTGGTATACTCCCGAAAGTTTCAAAAATATTTGTGTTGCTATTACTGGCAATATCCCTCGGGGAAATATTCATCGCGCTTTTGTTCACCATCGAATCCTATAAGTTTGCTGGTTACCCATTTAGCGCATCCATAATCCTTCGCAACTCCGCGATAAGCGCATTTCTCGTAATAGTCTGGATTATACACGCACTTATCCTCAGGGCAAAATCGACGTTAGGCACACTATTCGACATTTACTGTTCAAAAGCTCTAGCCCTAGTAGCGGCATTAGCAAATTCCCAAGTGTATATGCAACTGCTATTTGAACCAACCGCTCCTCTTATTTTAATGGGAGTAAGTCTCGGCGTTGTAACTCCAGAAAGACTCTTCCGCGCTATCATTGAGAAGCACACAGCAAATAACCTGGAAAAGAAAATCCTAGAATGCCTGGGTAGTTCTAATTCCTTCTGCATCGAGCTCAGCACTTACATTAAATACTTGCTATCAATGTATAACTTTGACTTAAAGTTCTTAGAGCCATGCTACTGTGACATCTACAAGTTTGGTGATACCCTTATTGAGAAGCAAAACGATATGGTTCTAAACAAGTTGACCGTATGCACCGGGAAGAAACCCGTTGTTCTTGGGAAAAAGTATGTTTTGAAGATATCTGCACCCCACGATGCTGTACGTAAGGTTTTAGCATTCTTAAGAAAGAAATTAGCCTCAATACAGATGCTATCTCAACTGACAAATCTGCCCCCGATAGTAGTGAAGAAAATTATCCTCACGGAAACCCCTAATTATGTTGTTCTCGGAGATAAGATAGTTAGGATTTCAGATGTTCATGTTAGGCTCTAGGGGGGAACCTCTATGCGCAAGGAACCACTTATCGGTATATTGCTAGGCGTAGTTATCTTGGTCACCCTTCTCTCCAGCCAGCCAAGATCCATCACATTGGCATACGAGAAGCAATATAATTTAAATATGACTCCATCCCGCTGTTGGTCTATTGATGATATCAATAGTGATGGCTATTCAGAGCTTTTGATCTGTTATGATTATACGAAGCAACCCTATAAATACGCAATCTTAGATGTCACCAAGAACATAATTCTGCATCATTTCGCTGCCGATGAATTCATAGCTTACCTTGGAAAAGGACGTTTATGCATTCTAAATGACTCTAACAAGTACATCTACGATGTGGATACAGGAGAACTAAGAGCTATACCTAATGACATGGCGCCCCTAGGGGACATTGATGGGGACGGTATACATGACTTCTACGTTATAAATAACACAAAACTGACTTTAATCAGTGGCGGAGACCTATCCGTAATTGGAGATTATGATATTCCTCTCGGCGATTCTAAGAAATGTCAGAAGATAGTTTTATCCCAGAACAATAGGATCTACAGTCTTATTGTCGGTGCTTCCCAGATGGAACTCTATGATGTTACAAGTGGCGCGACTTTTCTGCTATTTAGATACGACAGAGAATCGGAATTCAATGTGTTTCGCGTTAGGATATACGAAAATGACCTCGACGGTGACAATAAGCTTGAAAGGGTAGTCCTTGTTGGTCTGGGGGATATAAGAAGCATCACTATTTTCTTCCAACGGGTAGCATATACAATTAGAAACATGCTCGAATTAAATATTGTTCTCTTCTACGATAATACTACCGAACCAGAATCTTGGTTCATCTCCTACATAGATTGGCTGATCCCTGTTATCGTGTATCCCTACAATGCCATTGAATTCATCGGTATAGGTGCGCAATTAGATATTATACGTCTAATCAAAACGCTTGTCGTTCAACTAATCAGATATGATTGGCAGAGGGATAAATTACATGTGGTTACCATTCTGACTGTAAAGAACTTTACCATGTATGAATACCTCGGAATTGTGAGACTTAGGAAGCAACGAAAGGCGTATCTAGCACTCAACCTGGGTGGGACGTTCTACCTAGTAGACCTTGAAAAACGGGGAGGGCTCCTCGAGACGGGAATATCTGGTCAATGGTTCATGTCCCTTCATGACTTACGGCCTCTCGACGGCAGTGCCGAGTTGCTTGTTGGGAACAAGATCATAAGGTTAAAAGGCGTTGATGTATATCACACTAGTGTGTTCTACAAGGATGTATATGACATTGATATGGATTTTCTGAACGATCGTGAGGAGTTGATAATCGGAACGAATCCAGAAAAATATGACACCGATGGTGATTCGCTAGCTGATGGGTTGGAGACTATGATCGCTCTCTCACCCACGGATCCTAACGATGCCAAAAAAGACATAGACCACGATGGCATTCCCACGATAGATGAGGTTATAAGAGGCACAAACCCAGTATTGTCCGATACTGATAGGGATATGTTTCCGGACAATATAGACCCAAATCCGACCTCTGTGGGACTATTTGAGATGTGCTGGGTTTGGATCATCACTGTTATAGTAGTTATCTGGGCTATTAGGAGGGAGAAACTATGACTAGTAGGTACTATCTCTGGGGCGCTTTTGTGACAGGATTGCTGATTGATATTTTCCTCCTCATGGGATTAAGTTTCATAGTCATTCTAACATTAGACTACATCGTCCTCCTAGTCTTAACGCTCACAACCATGTTTATCTCCAGCATAGCCTACGGTGGGATTATCAAGGGGCGAAAATGCAATATCATACTCAATATATCACTACCGCTGTCCGTGTTATACTTGGCAAGCATTTTCTGTTATCTCAGCATCAATCTCAGCAATATTTATGTTTATGCAAACATGGACCTCCAACTTACCTCAATAACATGGTTTTCGACTAGGGCATATGAACCATATATACTAGCCTTAGTGATAATCTCAATAGTAATCCCATTGTTATGCGTTGCTAGGTGGTATGTTAGAGAACAATATCTATTCGTTCTCACGAAACTCGGTTGCGTGGAAATATACATGCTTGGTAACTGGTATATCTCATGTGTTCTCCTCGGGATGACAACCTTACCAATTATATTCGTTCTTTCGATATTAGTGGCTCTGTCGGCATCCCTCGCCATTCTAGGGCGCAGAGCTAACAGTAAGATAATGGGGGACCTAGAAAAAATGTTGATATCTGGTATCCAAGTAGGATCACTCGGTCTAGATATAAGCTCCTTGGCATTTAGCTTCTATGAGGCCAGAGAGAACTTTGAAATTACAACGTGCGATGCTCTTAAGTTCAATGGTAAGTTCTTCCCATTAGGCAGAGGCTACGTCGTGGATAAGTGGCTATATTACCTATCGCTCATTGAGGGAAAAACTATCGACGAGATCCGCAGATGCATTATTCAAACAAAGAAGAAATTGCTGATATATGTTGTTGATCAGAAACTGATAGAGAGTCTAGATAACATGATAATGAACGAGAAGCTTGACTTAGAATCTATTATGCTGAGGCTCAATGTGCCCTATGAAATACTTGTTCTTGCTAGTCTAGCTAGCAGACATGGATACATTATTTGTGACTACAAGATAGTGAAACTACCCAAGATCGCTATGAGAGTGTAATCCATATGAGAAGAGGTCTGGGAGTAAAATTAGTATTAGTATTCATGATTTTTGTTTTCTCTTTTCTTATCCCAAGAATATTAAGTGCCTATGTGCGGCAACATGCTAAATTCGACATAGTAAGCACCAAAGAAATGGAGCTGTATACTGGTTATCATGTAGACTTGATGCATATCCAGAGTGCAGATATCGATGATGATGGCTTCAAAGATCTGTTAATTGCTGGGATCTCTATGGGCAACTTTAGTTTATACATAGTCGACATACATCGGAGCGATATAGTTGTTGTTGAGACACCCCTAAGAGCACAATATTGGATATACCTTGGCGATGCATGTTTCCTAGTCTCCAAAGACGACAGTTACTTCGTCTTCAATGCTAGGAATAATAGCTATGGACTAGTCCCCGAGGCGGTACCTATAGATAATCTTTTCGACTTTGATGGCGACGGTGTATACGAATTTGTATTCATCGAGAATTCCCATCTCCAAGTATTTGATCCCGCTACGCTAAGCATTCGTGACCTATTTGAGCTACCCCCATTGGATAATCCACGCATTGTTTTTGCAGATAAGCACTTTATCTGCATCGTAGATAGTAGTGGGACCCTATATGAATTCGACATTAAGGGAAACATCGCTCGGAGAGTACAACTTGAGAGCTCCTTCATTGCCGCGATAAGCCATATGGATCTGGATGGGGATCTTAATGTTGAAACCTTACTTATAAGTCGTAGATATGAGTATGGACATAGATACCTAATGACAGTCTATGTTGTGGATGGAAGCAATGTATCTTATAAAGCTACCTACGAGCTCCCAGTAGACATCGTAGGTCTCAATGTGATTAGTGGCGACTTTAACGGAGATGGTAATCTTGATGCATGCTTTTACTTCATTATAATGGGTACACATCCGCCCGTGATGGGAATGATTGTTGTGTCGATGAGCCACGATATCTATAAATCGACACTAATTAGATGCTCACCGCCCCTAAGTATCCCCGAGATATTCGCAAGTGCAGATATTGATTATGACGGCCAAGACGAATTGATCTGCTATCAAGGGAAAATGCCATCTTCCTCACTAGGCTTCATAGATCTCCAGACAGGAATTTACTGCAAGTTTGCTGAATTTGATTTAGGACTCGCAACAATATTTGATTATGACTTTAACGGAAAAATCGACTTTGCACTCGTGGAGATCTTAGGGACGATCAATGAGGATAAGCTTCATGTTAGACTTAAGCTATGCGAAACTAATATTGTTTACTACTCGCTAGATCCTCCAAGGGCCCCATCGGAGATAGTGGACAATGATATGGATACGCTCAATGATTATCTAGAATCAGATCTGGGGCTCAGCGCGTCTAGCAGAGACTCTGACCGCGATGGGCTTCCCGATGGATGGGAATTCAGGCATGGGCTATCACCTCTGGTACCAGATGACACACAAGATGCTGATAACGATGGACTATCAAATCGCGAAGAATACCAACTCGGAACGAATCCTCAGGCTTGGGACTCCGACTATGATGCGTTCCCAGATGGACTGGATATAGCTCCTCTGAGGTTCAATATTGAGATACATGTCGCTCTTGTGGTTGCTATATGTTTTATTGCATTTAGGTTTGTCAACAGGTTAGAGAAACAATGAAGAACATAACAAATATCTTCCTATGTCTCGAAGCAGTATCCCTAGCGATAATTCATTTCACGTTATATATGCTAGTGTGCTCAGTGGGATACTTAGTTCTAGGCATAGTCTCCATTGCCCTCATAGCTTTGGGAACCAAACTGAGAAACGCAACAATCTTCTTCGAATCAACCATCGTTGACGCATTGCTTCTAAACATCATGGTTATTTCGGATATCCTAAATACGAGTCCTATTGAGAAAAACACGCTATACTGCTTATTAAGAACAAACTATCTAGCTCTATACCCCGCGTTTGATCCCATGGTAATATTAGCTGTGGCCTTTGCGATAATGCTGATGCTATCTGTGCTTATAATGCGTACTTCTGGCTGGCTCATTTACGACACAGTTGCGTTCGCTCACTTGCTGGGGATCATTCCAGTCATAACCATTGTTTGGATACTTGATAGCATCTTGGGCGCCTTGGGGTTCTATGTCTTTATTTCGTTGTTTGCTTACTTGTTGTTCGCACCTATTAGCTGCTTATTCCTATATGTGACGAGAAGCAAAATTGAGGCCCAGATGCTTAATGAGATAAACTCATTGATTCGAAGAGGCTCTGTGGGAGCCCCAATAGATGCTCTCGAGCAAATATTTCCATTTCCCCCAGCGACAAAGAATTTCTGTATAAAGCACACAAGGTACCTAAGATACGGCGACCTAGTGCTCCCTGAAGAATATTACTATGCTAAATCCAAGTGGATAATCCAGATAGCAATAATCAACAGGGAAAACACCCGAGAAATAGAGAGAAAAATCGCAGAAGAAGAAGGATATATCTTCGTGCCGAGAGACATCAACTTGGATCTCCAAACAAAGATATACCAAGTAGTTATATCACATGGTGGATACATCAATAATGGCGAGTTAGCTGCGCATCTAGGTACACCGTATGAGCATATACCATTCATACTTGTAGTTTCAAAACTCCCCATGCTGACCGATGGCTCACGAACATTCCTACTTAAGAGGGCAAACATAAAAATGACATAGCTCCATAGTTGCTATACTTCAATTCAATGAAAATTCAGTTTTTTCCATACGTCCTCCTTACCGAATGATCCTAGGTATACTATTCAAAAGGATCGTGATGATTTCTATGGCCAGCTTTTTTAGATCTATTTTTTCACTATTATTTATAATGGTCTGTTGAGGAGGCTTGGGGTGATCTTGCTACCCTCTCAATATACCACATCAAGTCACAATACCGACTATTTGGCACGCCCTATTCATATTAAGTGGAGGTGAGCACGTATGAGAAGAAAAAAGAGAGATCCCCTATTTGAGTGGCTAGACGAAAAATATGGCTTCAAAAAAGACCCCATATTCGGTGTTCCCTAGTGGGCCATATTGCTAATATCGACAACAGTTTTCGTCATACTTTTGATCAGTTGGTATGTCACGAGGAACACATATATAGCACCATGGATAATCCTAACACTCGTATTCGGAGTAGTAGGAACCATAATGGCATATGTTGACGAGAAATTGAACTAGCTAGATATGCATCTAGCTCAGTTTCAGGCTACGTAGATCTAGTTGGATAGAAAATTTGATTTTTCGTGGAGGCTGTCCCTATTTGATCTAGGCTTCGATGTTCTCTGTTCTGTCTGTCCCATGACTTTCCACCTGTCCCATTCAACGAAACACTCAACAACGGGCGAACGATAATAACTATACTAAACATAGCATATGATTAGAAAGCAGACGTATCGAAGATAGTGTCCTTATCCAACCTAACCCCAAACAAAAAATTGTGTCATGTATCTGAAATGCTCTCCACCTGAGGTTTCGTGTTGGTGTCCCGTATGGAACAGGCCTAAAACGATCAACATCATTCGTTACATAGCATGTGGCTAATGTGCCTATAAACGGTGGTGTCGAAAGACAAGGTGAGTGTCCTAAGGCCGTCCCATGACTTTTCATATTTCATCTTATAGGGGCACAGATATCGCAGGTTGAGTTTTTCAGCCTACATTCATGCTTTCTGTGCTCATTGCTTGCCATGGAAATTCGTTTACTTCATATTTCGTTTAATATACTTTTTTATTGTTGTGTTTGGACTAGAGATTCTGTTGTTAGGGATGGCTATGGAGGATCTGCTGGATAGAATAGAGATCAATCCTAAGATTATGGGTGGTAAACCCGTAATTAGGGGGACTAGAGTTACTGTTGAGGCCATACTTAGGAGGCTCGCAGAGGGATTGAGCGTCGAGGAAATCTTGGAGGACTACCCATATCTATCCATAGAGGACATAAAGGCCGCACTAATCTATGCGGTTAAAGTTCTGGAGAAACACAAGATACTGGTTCGTCATGAATAGGGGTAGATAATTGGGGCCGAAGAGATATCGTTTCCCTGTGGATGAGTGCATCGGTAGGCGCTTCCATCGCCTGCTGGAAATGAAGTATGATTCTATATTTGTTGGGGATTGGAGAAGAGGTGCGGAGGACACAGAGGTTGTGCTGAAGGCTATAGATGACGATAGAATAATCATAACCGAGGACAAAGATTTCGGGGGAATCATATTCAAGTATAGATTGGTGCCTCCAGGACTTATCCTCTTCAGAACAAGGACAACGAATCCACAGAGGAGATTAGACCTCTTAGAAAGGGTGCTCAGGAGAGTGGATCCCCATGGAAAAATAATTGTCATATCGGAGAAAGCTATCAGAGTCAGACCTATTCCAACTGAATAAAAACTGATTCATATAAGCATTACTCCCCTGCTCTGCCCACGCTTATTTATGTTTGAGTCCTCTCCCACATAGCATCTAAGGAATTCTAGTGCCCTCTTTAACTTTTCTCGATCTTTGTGTACACTTTCAGCACTGTCCATTCTATATTGTTTTGTCTTCGAATTCGATGCTTACATGTCCCTCGATTCTTCTGAGATATATTAGAAGTTGTTTTTTATGTTGTCATTCTACTATTATCTTCTGAGTGGTTTCATCTATTTTTGCTGGGGTGTTCGTGGTGTTGCTACGAAAATATAAGTGGCTTGAAATCGCTCCCCGCCATAGGAGAGACATACCGACCATAAAGAATACACGGATAACAGTCGAGGATATATTGGAGGCCCTAGCCAATGGCTGGAGTATCACAGAGGTCGCTGAAAACTTCAGAATACCTATCGAGGCAGTAAGGGAGGCTTTAAGATACGCACTGGAAGTCCTAAATGAATTAAGGGGCTGAGGTTGAGGGTATTGGCTGATGAAAATGTTCCATATCCTCTAGTGAGGGCATTACGGAGGCGTGGCGTATATGTTTTTTGGTTTCCAGAAACGCGGTTTAGAGGTATGAGTAATAGTGAGCTCCTAGAACTTGCCAATAGGCAAGGTCTCATTCTGGTCACTCGTGATAGGGATTTTTTAGATGTAGGCTTGAGGAGGAAATCCCAGTATGGCATCATATATATTGGTGAGCCCATCAGAAAGGATAATATTGATGTGTTGGTGTCAAATATTCTTAAAGCCCTCAAGCACCTTAAGGGCCACCAATTAGCGATAGTTACAGGTACTAAAGTAGAATTCTATCGAATAGATGAATATCCCTAGCCACGAAGTTAGTTCTACTGCTGACTTTGAGGACTTCCATACGGTGATCAGCACCAGAGGGATCATATCAACGATTAACATCAAAGAGAAGAGAACAAGAGACTTGAGACGAACCAATACCCCTGTTGGAGGCCTAAGGGATTTTCATCGAATGAAAAATTCTTTGAGGGTGTCTCCGTTCGATCTGTGAGGTTTTTCTAACATCGTTGCTACCAGCCCATGTAAGCAGTCAGATGGAAAATTTGATTTTTTGTAGAGGCTGTCCCTGCTCTTTCTAGGCTTTGATACTATTTATTATATCTGTATTTCATGTTATTATTTTGCATTAGCACAAAAGTGTGCATTTTTTCTCCATGTCAATTTCTCAGTACCCTAAATGTGAGTGTAGATTTATTGGATGCTACAAGACACGATGTGCACCCAGACCCGCCAGAAATACCTCCTCGATAAGCTCCATTGAGCAAACAAAGTAGTAAAGACTGAGAGCCAAAACTGACAGTAGAAAAAATAATCCCTTAAACTCTTTTGGGGTCATCTCTCCAATACTCTTTGCCATGAGGGCTGCCGTAGTGCGATTTTCCTATTAGTTTTATTCGTATTATGCTACGTATTATATTATAAAAAGCTATCGTAAATAAGCTTCGTTGACCGATTATGACCCCAACGCGTAACAATATTCTACAGAAAACACTAAAGGACAATACAACTACTACTAATACCACAAACAGCCAAGGCGCACTTGGAGATATTCTACATTCAAGGCAATCATTATTCGTCAGCATGGTAATCTCTGGGGGAGCTGAAAGAGTCCGCATAGTAGTTGTGAGGAGAAACTTGTTTAGTGGACTTGAGGGGGCATACTAAAGTCGGGTTGGAAATTCGATTAGTAGCTAAGAAAACTATGTTGCTGGATGTTTCTGTGTTTGTGGCTACTACCTGTGTAGTGTTAGATCAGCATGTGGGGTTCTCATAATACTGCTCCAAATTCTCTCGCCATGTAGGATCTTTGTATTCGGGGAGGGATACTCGGGTTTGTAGGGTTGGCTATGATCTCCAATCGTCCTCCTTACGGCTCCAGCATCGTAGCCGTGAGTGCTATCCCAATAGCGATTTTTATTCCCTGACCGAATACTCCTCCGAGCAGCCGATCTATGATCGCATCGGGAAGTGCTTTATCTCCCATTCGAGGCTTCTAGCGGCCGATGCAAATGGTCTTGTCCCCTGAATGATCGTAACTCCTGTTTTTTCTAGGCACTCTCGAATTTCTCTATATATTTTGGGGTGTGCTAGGCTGATGGCTATGTCGCCCCCAGACCCCCAAGTCTTATCTGGTGGGTGACAACTACTATTCTTAGGTCTGTGCTGAGTTCTCTAGCGATGTTTAGTGCTTTAATAGCGTTTTTTCCAGTCTCAGAAGCTAAGATTATTACTCTTTATGCTCCTCTCTATAGCTCCCCCATAGCAACCCTTATTACATGTTCGGTAATTATTTCGTCCCTTAAACCAATAATAATATGTGGTTGCCGACAGAAAGGCATGAGACATCATAACCACACCCAAAGAAGAATTATCAAACCCAAAAATAGTAGGTTATGAGCCATACTTAGTGGTTCTTGCTTGGCCAGCCTTGATTTCTTATTTCCTTGGCTCTCCTCTCTATTTCCTCGTCTGTTGGGCGCCTTCTGAGCCAGCTAACCACATCGAAGTCCTTGTCGAATGTGTAGATCTCATTTATGCCTAGTTCTCTCATTAGGAGTACGGCTAGAGCGTCGTTGGGCTCTAATCCGTATTCAAAGCCGATGGAGATGGCCTTCTTATACGTATCAACACTTACATCTAGGACTCTTATATTCCTGGAGGTTATCAATGTGTTTGCTAGGGCAAGAACGTCTTCTACGGGGAGGGAGTGCTTGATGATGTTGCAGACTTCCGAGATATGCACGATGCTCGTGACTACTGATTCCTCGTCCTTAGAGATTCTCTGAATAATGCTCTTGGCTATATCCTTCATAGCCCTTGCTATCGGATCCAGATTCCTTTTCTTGGGTCTGTAGAACGCGTAGATAAACACATTTGCATCGAGATATCTAACCATACCTAGCACCATAAAACTTCTTCTCAAACTCTCCCCAATCTTTGATCTCATCCACACCCAGATCTATACTGTCAAAGAACTCCTCCAATTTCCTTACACGTATGGGTCTCAGCTCAATACAATCCTCCCTCCTGACAAGCAAAACTGGGGCTTCCCCCTCTCCAAACAAGCTCTTCCGCCAATTGGCAGGAATCACGATTCTGCCAAACTTATCAATCTTGGTAATAGCAATCTCCATGCATAATCACCCCTAAAGAAAATTACTGAATAAAAAATCTTTTTAATGCCAATTTTTTATTCAATGGCAAAAATCATTGTTAAGCCATAAAGAACCACGGAAAATTTATCGATCGAAACTACTATGGCTTTCCTATAATGTTTCTAAATATCTTCTAGGTCTTCTCCCTATCTTAAGAATTAAGTAATGGGTATTAGGCCTTTGTATGGGTCATAGTAGAATTTCTCAGTTGGCAACAGGTACATATTAAGTTCACCATCATAAAGCTGTCTTCAATCCACTGCGATTAAATACCATGGCGTTGGAAATGAAAACTATATGTCAGTTTTTGGCTCCCTATTTTTATTTATCCTTACTTGCTCTGTAGGGCCGCTGGGAAGTGTTTCCTGGTAGATTTGGGCGAGCTCTGCGTCTCATCAAAATCGGAAAAAAGCACACCCAATATTTAGGGTACTGAGAAATCGACATGTAGAAAAAAGCTCACTAGAAAAATGATGCCAAGGCGATAATCCTTGTTCTCATAAACTTATTTGTCACAACACCTACAGATGCTTAAAGAAATAACGCCACACCCATATGTCCTCTTAACCCCGATGTTTGATATCTCTCCCAGTCTTATCAACGATATCAAAAAGTGTGCAAAGTTCTTGTGAGTATTTCTTACAATATATCCTGCTACCCCTTTGAATCCCGCAATGGTCTTGCCTTCGATAGTGACTTCTCTAGTTCTCAGTTTGTAGTGTCGAACATAAACCTTACGTGTCACCCAGTCTAGGAATTTCTCTGTATTTATTTTTGGATCTATATCTGAATATTTGTTCCATAATTTTAATAGGTTCTCGCAGATATCACGAGGATTGGGAAAAAGCCTAAAGTAGGGTTCCTCTATCGGATGTCTCTTCCTTCCAATCATTGTTGGAGTCTGAAACTTTATTGTAAATGTCTGAGGAGCGTACTCAACCAGCAGCGCCTTGAAGGGTACCGCCTTACTGATGATCTTCTCAAGAAGAAAGCTTCCTCCTCCTAACTCTATAGTTATAAGTTCATGCAGGTACTCCACTATCTTCTTATGGAGCAACTCCTCAATCTTAGGATCTATTACATCGAATTCTAAGGCTAGTCTATCTGAAGGGCTCACAACCCACATATTGTTATATACTAGTTTTATCGGTCTTAACGGATGAAGAGGCTTTATAGCGTATGGAGCAAATTTAATACCTCTTATCTCCTCGACCAGATCGTCAGGTAAGATGCTAAGGAAAAACTTTCTTGTCTCTTCGCCAAGAAATGGCCTAATATGTTGTTCCTCGATGGGTCTTACGTGAAGAATTATTCGTATGGGCATAATTTTGAACCAAAATAATAATCTTAAGATCTAAAGCCCTGCTCTCAACCTCTCGAGAAGCATCTCTTCATGCATTTTAAGAAGTATATCTAAGCCATATTCTTCAAGCACTTTTAATATTTCCTGCCTTTCCTGCTCCGATACTTCTCGCCTGAGAATTAATGCAAATTTTAAGCAACCCCATGAGACCACACTTCTTACAATTTTTTCATTACGGAGCCTCCTTAAGAGAAATACTGGTACATTTGTTGAATAGCTATACATTATCTCTCTAGCTTTCCATTTATACTCATCTTCAAGCTTCTCACCGTATAGTTCCTCGTACTTCTCGCATATCTTCTGCCATGTTATGTTTTGCCTCTCGCTGATTAATGACTTTAAGACCTCGCCTAATTTACGTTCTTCTTCATCAGAGCTTTGAGCCATCATTTCTGGAAATACGATAACCTCACCCGCAATTTGCCTAAAGAGGCGCTGGGCCTCAGATTTCTTCTCAACGGTAAAATATCTTAGATCTTTAAGTAAGGCCTCGATTTCATCCTCATATAACTTCTTGAGCATCACTCCACCGACTTTCATATTAAATACATCTTCTATCATTTGTTTTTCCTCTTTATAGCCTAAAAGTTTATTCTCATGTTTTTTAAGTATCTCCCATGTCGCACTAAGCACTCTTTCATCATATATTGCACATGTTCCGCGATCAAACGACTTAAATACTATGACATTTGGTTTTTCATTAGTATAATCTTCCTTTCTGTTCCTATAAACACGACCCCACCGTTGAATCTGGCTGTCTATCGGTGATAGCTCCGTTATTATACAGTCAAAATCTATATCAACGGACGCTTCAACAACTTGAGTCGCTATGAGTATTACTGGTTTATTCTCTTTAATGGCTTGCTTTATTTCTCTAACTCTATCGCTCTTAGTTTTTTCCAAGAGCCTAGAATGCAATAAGTAAATGAGTGACCCCTTATCAATACTACTGAATTCTTTTTTATCCTCTTTTAATCTACGGTAAAGTTCTATGGCTTTTGATACGTTATTTGTTATTACTAATATTCTCAACATTCTCATGGAAATATACTCCTTAATACTTTCTTTCAACTCATTATATGCTTTATCGTTCAATTGAATGCCCTCGGAAGTATACTCAAACAACTGATGGTCTATAGTTTTTATTCTATGTCGTTTTATATGGTAATTTTTCACCTCAGCATCCCCAATTCTTCCGTCATACTCGGCAACGTCAACAGTTCTCTCACAAAGCTCATCAAAGAACTTCTTGAAGTATGGTGGGTAAGTTGCTGTTATTACGAGGAATGAGCCTCCCATAAATTTGACTAATTGTAACGTCTTGCAGATTATTGCGGCCATCTCAGGTGTGTATGTCTGAATCTCATCGATGACAATGCACATAAAGGGATACATCGAGATAATTTTATCAGAGCCATAGTAATTTAAGCTTGTTAATAGTATCTGGTCTGGCGTGGATAAATTTATAAAATTAGATAATAGTCTCGTAACTGTCACTTTTTCTCCTATTCTGACGGTTTTTTCCTCCTCTTTTTCTCGGAGATATTCGATAAAAGATGTTGAATGCAACAAACCAATTTTATCCTCGCATCTTGGCGTGTTCGCATAATCCTTAAACCGATCATATAGATCGTTTAATGCTACTCTAAGTGGTAATGTATAAGCTAGTTTCTCCTTATGCCTTAATGCCCATAGAATGGCAAACTCGGTTTTCCCAGAACCAGTTGGTGCTACTAGGATTAATCTTTTAGGAGTTTCAATCCTGTCAAGTAATTTGCATTGCCAAGAATCTTTAATCCCATTCTGAATACCCCATTCTTGTTTCGCAATATTATCCATTATGTTGAGGATATTATCATAGAACTCTTGTAGAGTGATATCTAGAAATTCTACATCCACATGTGCACTTGCTGCATAATCGCAGCGCCTTAATGCACCAAGTAGTAGCAAAAAGAACCAAAAATCTTCGTTAGTCTCTTCAGTATATTCTATGCGATGGGGAGGCTCATACATTGTGCAAAACTTGGCCACATCCACGCCCTCTTCAATACTTTCTTTAAGACACTTAAGCCTTTTAAATCCATCTTGTATTCCTCTCCTTAATTCGGTTAATACATTATTTATGGTACACTTAATCTCACCTGGATATTCTCCGCGCTTATTTATCTCATCCCTTATGTAATCTACTAGTTTCTCGAGAAATCCCTCAATCAAGTTTCTCTTGGCTATCAAGAAATCAATGTACTTCAGTAAGACTTCCTTATTTCGCCCCCTTGGGTCATAGACTATTCGAATGAAACTCTTATCCTCGGCAAAGTAGTCATTGTAATGATGTAACAAGACCGCAGTTCGTATCATACAATCATACTTATCCTCACCTAAGAGGATTACGGACCATATAAGTGATAATATCTCATGCCGAATCGACAATCCCTTAGTTTCTTTTAAGAACTCCTCAAGAACTTTTTTATTTACCATAGGCTTCTTCATAACCCTTTTCTGAAATTCGTAGGATATCTTTCCCAAATCATGTAGGATTATACTTTTTATGAGGCAACGCGAAAACAGATTAACGTCCACCATGAATTTGCAACTAAGCTTATTTCTATCGATAAACATGATTAGCTTGATGGCCATGTCTAAAGCATCAACTATGTGTTCTTTTAATAAAGGTCTTCCAGTAACAACACTCTTCGCAAGCAAACTATCAAGCAATAACTCTGGGGTCATTTCGCCAGACATTCACAACCACCCATAATCCTCGACTATTCTGAATCTTAATATGTCACCAGTAGTTCTATTTTTAATCCTCACAAATAGCACGTTAGTGGGCTCTTCAAATTCTAAAACAGCATTGAATCCTGTCCAGATTACTGTTTCAAAATCAATATCTCTACGTCTAGCTTCAAAACGATAGCTAAACAATTCAGACAAACTCTGAGCAGGAGTCTCTAAATAGTCTTTAGCCCTCTTTCTTGTAGTTTTAAGTATATAAAACTTTTGGCGAACAGGGATAGTGAAAGTCGCGAACCTTCGTAAACTTCTCTCCTTCAGTCTTAACTTGTCTGAAAGCCTAATGTATGTTGGGAATATGAGCTCAATAGATTGTTTAACCTCCCTGATTTCAGCGGTAGCATCGCTATCTGGCATCCAACGAAGGTCGCGAACGAATACAACGTCTTCAGATCTTCCCAATCTTAAAACTTGTGGAGGGCTCCTGAGAGCATTATATATTTCTTCTAATAACTCAGCATCACCCCTGATAAACATAAAGATATGTCCATTAAACAATTCCTCTTGGCGAGTAGCTCCTGACCGATAAGCTTTAGCAATCAACCGCGTTTGTATACCATAGAGTGGTGATTTTCTGCCATCGAAATCCGCGTGGAGATACATTCTATTACCATATTGTGCAAAGAAAAGACTTTTGGTTCCAATTAATTGCTGGAAATTCCAGAACCTAGATTCAAAGCCTCCATGGATGCTCACTTTTAATTCCCAGAAGCTTTCATCAAAGTATCTCCTAGTAATATTTTGTAGAAAACCTACTATTGTCGTCTTTGGAGGAAGCGGATATGACTGTGCATAATAAAATGTAAGTGGATTACGGTATTGAGCAAATGGTTGAAAAAAGTAGATGAAAAGAATTTTTTCATTATTCGATGCGATGGAAGCCTCTTTCTTCAATTTCATTTTAGATCAACCTTTGCTGGGGGGCGATAGTACACTTTAATTTTCTTCAGTTCGTCCTTTGCCTTAAATACTTCATCTATGAACGCTAGGACATCATCCTCAGCAAGCTCCTTTGCCTCCTCAATCTTGTCCTTTAAGCCATAAATGACAAATTCTGGTTTGTCGCTTAATGTTGATTTCCTTCGTACTATTCTAATAAGTTTACCGTCTTCTTCTTTTTCCTCAATTTCTTCAACATATTCGCGCTCAAAATGTACTAGTTCGATCCGATCCTTATAAGTATCATACATAGTGTTGTTGTATATGCCAACGACTAATAATATCGGACTTAGATCCTCCGCTCGACCCTTTATGTTACGCTTAGCATTCAAAATAGCTCTTACTAAATTCTTGATGCGCTCCTTTATTTTATCCCGATCTTTAAACCCATATACCACTACGCATTTTTTCCCTGGTAGGTCTTGTCGGTTTACATAGTATTTCTCTTCATCAAGAGAAAGTTTATTTTTATCATCGATCAAGCACTCGACTTTACCTATTCTGTCTACATCAATTACCACACTATATACATAGAACGCCTCATGCTCCTCAATATGTATTGGCGACGGGCTCATTTTGCCTTCCTTACGCATCATCCTCCTTGCCAATCCTATATTCGCAGAGAACTGTTTATCAAAGAAAAATGGCGTCAAAGAAATCGCTGGATTTATCTTGACAGGGCTCTCTCTAATATTCGTCTCAGGCTCTGTTATCATATATCCAAAGAGGTCGAATTCTGGATACTCTAATATCTCACCACTATATAGAAGCTCCATGCTTGGTTGAATAGGCCCCTTCTCTCCCCTCTCAGTTCCCCTTGCCCTCTTGAGTTTGGATGCTGGCGCTAGGCTCCATAAACCCATTCTTTCACCAGTTTCTAATATGCTATACCTTAACGCATACCTGCTTACATATGTGTGTACTCGAGCATTCCAACGAGTAATTTTCTTCAATTCATGATAAGTAGGGCCACCCAGATCATAGTTCAGTGAGCTGGCCTTAAATACAATATCCAATACAATAAATCGCGCCATATTATTCACCTCCCTTTATCGACATAAGCCCAACTACAATCATATAGCCAATCTTCTGAAAATCCTCCTCAGAGAGCGGAAAGCAACTGAGTACCTCCCTCGCGAATTCCCTAACTTCCACACTCTCAAATGCATTAAGAAATGTCAGCAAGTAATGTAGAAACCTGTTTTGATCATTTGACCTAAGAACACTTAGCAGAGAGTATATAAACCCTTCTAAGTACCTAGATGACAACCGACCCGACGTCCTCATAGCATCTAAAGCCTTCTCAAATTTCTCCTTTAACTCTCTAAATTGTTTATATTTAAGACTTACTCTAACTGGCATACAAACCTACCTCCACAAGCTAATCAGCAGACCCAACGCAAAGTATTCCCAGTTCCTTTCCATAAACACATTATTAAATATCGTTTTTAAAATATCTCTCGGGATTCTAACATCGTATTTGTTCAGCTCGGTAAGTAAAAAATCCATAAACGCACTACGATTGCGCTTTTCAAGAATAGAAATTAATCTCAGCATTAGAGACGCTAATTTCTCACGATCCATAGATGAGAGCACACCAGCGATTTTGGATGCGGTTTTAAGTCTAAGCAAAAACCTTTTAACATAATCCATAGGAATCCATTGACTATTGAGGAACTCAAAACTAAAGCACCCTAGAGTTTTTCTAAGCTTTTTCAATGCAAATTCTGTAGCGAGGGCTCTAATTAGTTTATGTCTAGGATAATTTACATCATTATCTGATACTTTGTGCTTAAAATACATTAAAATCATGGGGAATAATGAATGTCCCTGCAAGAATTTCTCTATTAACCAAACGTTAATAAGTAACCTTTCTTTTTTATCTTCTTTTTTAATTATTACTAATCGTTCATTCAAGCTATTTCTAATTTTGTCATTAAGAATTAAACTGGCCCGTAATTTATCTATACCTATATACTCTACATCGATAAGTCTTTGTTGTTTTATACCCCCATACCTAACGAGATACATATCCTCTAAAACCCAAGTTGCATGACGTTCATAGAGACTATCAATAACCGCTCTCCATGTAATCCTAAATATATCCATTCTAGCCTTGTAGTGCCCCTTCATTACTCTTAACCTTTTATTAACATCATATGTGAACTCTATGTCAGGAGAGTAAAAAGCGTAATAACCTAGTCCTGGAAGGAATTCAAAAGCGGCCTCAAAACACATTAAGAACACTAGAGGATACCTCCTTAACATTTTACATACGATCTCATAGTTCATTGGTGCATATAACACATTCTTAATTTTCTCTTGAGAAAATAAGAACTTATTTATCGTTCGGTCAAATCTCTCAAGTACCTCAGGCCTAGCTCCAGAAGGCATATCGGCACTTAATATAACTTTTAAACACTCCTTCTGCGTATTCAATCCATATCCATATTGAAATATCATAAAGTTCAGGTAAAAATCGGATCGTATCATTAACCTCTTGAGGTTGCCCTTATCATCGATGTCTTTCTCGATGTGATCTCTAGCTTTATTAGAAATCTCACGGCACTCCCCAAACACTTTTGCTACACTAGTGTGAAGTTCTAAAATTTTACTCCATGCTTGTTCAAAGACTTCTTCGTCAAGATCCTGTGGAGCGGAGAGCCCATTTATCTCAAGATTACGTACCTCTCTACGTAGCGATGAGACACATCTTCTCAACAGTTCTATTTTCGCGTCAATATTCGCTATTTCTGTCTCTATTTTTTCAATTCTCCTAGACATTCTCTTAGATCTACTTGATCTAAGCCTATCGTACTCGCGTTCTAGCTTCTCCCGTTTTTCTTTTTTCTTTTTTTCTAATTCATTTATTACTTTATAGATTTCTCTTTCAAGATAGAAGGCTACATATGCCACGGGAAAAAATTTCTTAAATACCACAACTTCATTCTCTCGTATTTTTTGTTCTAATTCATTAAGTGTCCAACCATAATACTTTTCCATTATTTTCATAAATCCCAGAATACACAAGTCAATGTACCAATTACCAGTAAATCTAAGTACTTCATGAGAGCCTACACTAGTCAAGAATATTCACCTACTTTCCAATATATACTTAAAAGAAAATTTATAATTAGAAGTTATCCTCGCAGAAGACTCGATATTCACAATCTACGCATCTAGCTCTATGCTTTGTTGGCTGTGGTAATTCTTCCCTCAGTACTATTTGTCTCATTCTTTCCAGCGCCTGTCTAGCCATTTCTCTGTGGTACTCCACTACATTTATCTCCATTGTTCTCTGTGTCTCTGGGTTGTAGACCTTTATCTTCCTTATTTTTAGGCCTAGCACACTTTCCACAAGTATTGCCTGTGCCGCGAGCTGTGCTTTGTGGCTGTCCCTCATCTTGGTCGGTGTATTTCCTGTCTTTATCTCAATTATGTTCACACTTCCATCCTCCCTACGTTCCAACGCATCTATTATCCCAACAAGTCCCAGCTCCTCGGAGCATAGATATACATTTCTCTCTATGTTTGGCCCAAGAAGTATCTGTCTGTGTTTTTCCCTACCCCTCCGCATCTTATAGGTTTCTTCTACGCGGGCTCTAAGCACGTATCTGAAGTATATTATCCTTGGGCAGTAGTAGTACTGCCTTATGTCCTCACATGTGAATATGGGGTTCACAGCATCATCACCTCCTCCCTCCCAAGCTTGAAGCTATACATATCCCTCACAACAATGACTTTGTCCCTAAAGCTAGGAGGCACAAAAACTATGCGCACATCAGCCTCCATATCCCCGATGAGATCGTCGAGTATGAGGGCGAGCTCCTCAGCCCTGTTCCTCGTCATCATCCCAACGAAAACACTCTTCTGGAGACGATCCAAACCAAAATTCTTGAGAGTATCCGCAATCCTATTCCTCAGCTTATCGTCTGGCACATCGTAGAACACATAGCAAATGTACACCACTACGACCACCCCCATATGAATGGCCTATACTCCTTTCTCGTCCCGAGGAGGAACCTAGCTATGTTTCTTGCTTGCCTCATTATGCAGCCCCTAAAAGTGAGCTTCTTACCGTAGGGATTCCTAACAATCTTCTTGAGCCGCCTGTTGAGAGCGCCAAAGAAAACCTTCTTTCCCTCACTATTCAGATACACCATATCATCCTCATTGAAATCAAAATGCTCCATGCCGAGAGACCTCTTAGAGAAGAGACCTATAACCATAATATCTATGAATGGCTGCCTAAACTCCTCAGACAAATCCAAAAGCAAACTGGGCTTACCGCTCCTATCAGCATGGAGAAACCCAGCGTAGGGCTCCAAACCACACTTACTCAGAGCAAGAGCACATATACTATTCAGAATAGTGTACCCATAGCTGAGAGCAGCATTCACCGGATCCCTAGGCGGACGCCTCTCACGCCCCTCAAAACCGAGATCCTCAGGGACAAGAAGCCTAACAGCGTCGAAATATATGTTTGCTGCCTCCCCCTCATAGCCCATAATCCTCATCCTAATATCATCAAGTCTACCATCCTCGCTCATTATCCTCTCAGCAAACCCCATGATTGTCTCTGAGCATCTTTCCAACCTCTCGGCAAGCTCAGCATCATAAGACCTACTCTTCGCGAAGTACTGCAGAACCCTAGCCTTATTCACAATAGTAGCATAACAAAACATCTTAGCCAAATAGACCCCCCTCCAATCATCGTATGCACGCATCTGCTCCCTCCTAGTAAGCACAGTACCATGCATGAAGAAGGGGTGAGTAACAGCATAGGGACTAAACCTACCCGCAAAGATTATGGGAATACCATTAAGACTAAGGAGACGGACAGCATCAGTACTCACAGAACCACGAGCAGAAACAATAACAGCATCAAGCTCAACAATAGGGATCTCACTCGGCTTCCTACCATCAGAGTACCTAACAACAATCCTACCGCTTCTCCTCCCCAACCTGAAACCTGGTGTATCCAAAATCAAGATCAAAGCCCTACACCTCCCACGAAGCTATGCCGCGACCCACAAGACCATTAAGATTAACAGCAAGATTCTCACAGCAATTACTAACAACAATGATATTCCCCCTCCTAAAAACAAAGTCCCCACAGAGAAACCCCTCATCGAAAACAGAGTCAAAATCAACAAAGCTAGGCCAAGAAAACCTGCCAAACCATACCACTTCGCCCCTAACAAACCCAGCAACATCCTCAACAAGACCCCTAAACTCCTGCTCATCATGCTCATAGCTAACATACATTATCTTATCATCAAAGTAGAGCCTATCCCTAACACCAAAACTATCAGCAACATCCCTCTCAGCATCCTGAGCACCAATAAGATTAAGACCAGCATCAATCACAGCCGCCAACCCAAAGCCCTGCTCAGCAAGACGAGTAAGATACCCCCTCCTACTACCCATCCTATCAGCACTCGTAATACCAACCTTATAGAGAGGCCCAAAGGCACCCACATACAAATAGTACCTACGGTCGATGAGATCCCCAAATATCTCCCGCATACTCGGATCATAAACCCTCTCATAGCCCTCAACAACAAGCCTATACCTCAAACCCCTAACAGAACAATAACAACGCTCACAAAGACCCAAACCACCACCAACGAGTGGAGCACCACACATCCAGCAATACCGACCACCAAAAACAAAGGTATGGTGACCCCAAAGAACAAAAGAACCACAACCCTCAGGAGAAACAAACCTAAGATACGGAGCCCAAACCCCAAAGAACCTACGATAATAATACCCACCAACAACACACCAAGAACCATCCCAAACCAAAAAATCACCACTACCCCGCAAAC
>Ga0190312_1000127_pt1 | contig 27335 bp, 34 predicted proteins | sample 487007910_MG_FD_165046 | JGI IMG/M metagenome (GOLD analysis project Ga0190312, IMG submission 165046) | Hydrothermal vent sediment bacterial communities from Southern Trench, Guaymas Basin, Mexico - 4870-07-9-10_MG | ecosystem: Environmental > Aquatic > Marine > Hydrothermal vents > Sediment ... | reverse complement strand
CCCCAGAGAAGCTGTGTGAGGAAATTCTGAGAATTTTGCCACGATATAAAGTAGCTGCTGTTACGTTTTCTAGAGGTGAGGAATGAGTGTTCTTTTTCCTTATTATTATAATTTTATATACGATGTATATACATCAAGTTTTTATCGTCAATAGGACTTGATTGACTATGATGTTGATAAGGTCTTTCATCAAGTAGTGATCTTCTAATTCTCCGAGAAACCCGGAGCTGCAAAGCGATGAGGGGCTCGGAGGTGATTGTATGTATAAGTTGTATGGTGCGCTCGTGCAGTCTAAAGAAAATTATGATCGGAAACAAGCAATTGAAATTCTGACATCTGAAAATTTTTTGCAAAAACTTTTTTGCATGTGGCCAAAAAGAATTCAGAAAAAAATACCCAATGTGACTGAGATCAAAAATAGGAGACATTCCCTCATTCTTCATGTTGGCTTGAACAAAATATCCAAAAACATGAAACCTATAGAGGTCATTTTTGGAGTTCCGGAAAAAGATGAGCTAGTCTTCTTCTTCAAAACAGTGATAGGCGGCAATGTCAAATTCATGAATTTTGTCAGAAGAGGGGAAAAACCTCGATTGGTGATTGATTGGATGGCGACTAAGAAATACATAGCCAGAAACTATATTGAGCGCATCAAACTAAGCATAGAAAAAAATGATTGGGAAACACTTAACATAGAGCCACTGATTCTTGATTCACCATCAACTTTCGGCATGACTACATACTTTCTCCCAGACAGCAAGAGATATAAAGACTTAATCGAAAAACTCCTTCTCAACTATTCGAAAATAATCTACAAAAGCATCTGGAGTAACAATGCCGGATGGTACTATAATGTTTACTGCTTATTTACCAAAAGACATATCTGGGAAAAAATCGATGAAATATGGAGCATATCGTTTAAAGTGAGGTTTAATACATTGCAACTTGTCGTCAAACAACTCGGCCTCTCAAATAGTCTTGATGATATTGTTTTCGCCATTCGCGCTGCTGAAAAAATGATTATTCTGCCAACGAGGGCGAAAAAAATTGTCCTGAAGAAAATTAAAAACCTGCCGCGTGAACGAATTCTAGACGAGATCGATTTCTACAAAAAATTTTTCGGGGTTTTCGGATGATTTTCCTTCTAATTCACAAAAAATCCCATTGTTTTTTCACACAGAAGTTTGACCCCGAGGAAGTGTCCGAAACAATAAAATCAATACTCGGAACTAATAAAGATGTGCCAATTTCCATCTCCAAAGAGGAGAATAATTTTTTCACAAAATATATTATCACGGCAGAATTACCAAAAAAGATCAGACTCATTGTTTTTGAAAAGGAGGGCTTTATGCCTTTTTCTGTGATAATATGGGGGCCGAGTGCGAGGGAATCATGGATAAGATATTGGCCTAGTGAGCAAATGATTTTCTTCTCAACCAAAGCCTCGACTGGTCGCTTTGTTCTAAGAATTTGTAAAAAACTCGGAATATGTATTGTTGAGACATCAAGGAAATACAGATTTGCGCCACTGAAGGAAAACGAGAAAATCTTTCTTCTCCCGGAAAAATTTGTCCATAAACTTTATCTGATAGCAAAGTCCGGCATTAGTCCGGGAAGGGACTTTGAAAAGCTGATTGGTGATTTTGATTCTTTTCTTGAGGAATTTCCAGATCTCGCTCTCGATTTTTCAATCCTTTATGGAAAATATTCTGCTCTTCCAAAAAGTGTGAAGAAATATATTCTTGCCAGAATTTCTTCTATAAAAAATCCTTACGAAAAATTCCGGTTTTTCCAAAACTTGATAAATGCTTTTTGTTTGGTGAGTTGAAATGTTGTTTGAGGAACGGAATGCGATATTTCTTGAAAAAGATGTGAAAAAGTCTGTCGCATATTTTGTTATTATAAACGAATTGTCAGTTCCAGAGCTTATTGCCGAGGCAGCGGCAAGGCTTGGTTTCTCTGAAACTGCTGCCGCAAAAGCAATAAGACATGAATGGTATGTCGTTACGAATAGGATACTCCCGGTTGGGTGTGAATATATAATCAAAGTTTGGAGGCCGAAAATTGAGATCAGAGCAGTTCAGACAGATTATATTCCAATTCTGCTTGAAGAAAGCCTCTTCCCAGAATTCTGGATAGTTTTTGTTTATGAAAATGTAAATGCGCCAAAAAGCTTCAGCCTCCCAAAAATTGCAAGAGCAAAACCCAGCAGAAAATATACCTTCCATTCACTGATTGTGAAACACTGTCTTGAGTATTTCTACACTTGGGGCACTACTGGTCATTGGATTAATCTCTGGTTTGAGATTTGGTTTGCTAATTCAAAGAAGAGAGATTTCATTCGCAATCTCCTTTTAATTGATTCCTCACAAATAGATGAACTGGGAAAACATCTCAATCTCCTAGAAATGGATTATCGGGAAGTAAACACGCTCCTCAAAATATGTATGAAGATTGGTTTCAAGAATTTGCTATCCGCACTAAAGCAGTTGAAAAAAATACCAAAAGAAATGTGGTTCGACTATCTCGAAACAGCTGCTGTGGTGTCGTAAATGATTGGAATAAATCCGAGAAAACTACTCCAGAACAGTTACGTTGAAGTCATGATTGGCAAGGGTTATAGGACTTTGCCCCGACTGGAGGTTGCGGGTCTCCTCTCATATCTTGCAAAACAATGCACACCAAAATTCAGCACAAATTTAATAGCTTTTGAATACAGTGGAGATCCAGACAAATTACTTGCAGATAAGAAATTGCTCTACATGAATCTCTTTGAAAACATGAAATTGTGTCTGGCAAAAAACTCTTGGACAAGTTTTGTTAACGAGATATTGAGTTTTGCCGGTTCAGCACTGGCGAATGATCTTTTCCCAAGTGTTCTGCCGCTCAGAGTGGCATGCTACGAATTGAAGATTGAAGTTCTAGCCAAGGTTCTCGGGAAGAGAGTTTTGAGATTTCCGTTAGTTTATACATTCGTGACTGAAACGGCAGTTAAGGAAAGCAAAGCAATAATTCTGGAGGACTACGTTTTCCTCAAAGACAAGGGTGTCGATGTTGAGGAGCCGCCACTCGTGTTCTTGCTGAGTCGGGGTGAGAAAATTTCCTCACGCTCTCTAGAGCTAACACTCCTAACAATTGGAAAACTGCTCCATTATTTTCCAAAACTAAGGAAAAAATATCTGGCAGCACTGGCAATAAAGCCGGAACTTAGCGATTTTGAAAAAACTGTTTTACAAATTTTTTCTTGAGCCGGGAAACCCGGAGCCGCAAGGCAATGATGGGCTCGGCTTTGGGAGGCGATTAAATGTTGGTTAGAATAAAACTCTTTCACTTTGATGTAGCTGAAGAAATTTTTGTCGATGCCGAAGACCCGAGTTTTGTAATCAATTTCGTGAAGAACAAGGGAATACAGTCAGCTCTTGAAAACTGTCTGGAAAAACACAGCGGATACATTGGTATATTTGAGGTTGCGGACGAACTAAAAAAGATTCTCCAAAACAACGGCTTCAAAGTTATTGAACCCATCGAATTCGTTGGAAAAGTCGGAATTATAATCAGAAAACGGGAAGATCTCTCGAGAAAGTTCCATGTTGAAGAGGACACACTCAGAAAAATTGCAGAACACAACGAAAAAATAGATGAAAAACTAGTTGGTGAGATAGAATGCCAAGGAAATACATCTTCAAAATAGAGGACTCACCACACGGTTTAAGAATTGGGATATTCGAGGAGGCTGATGGCCTAGTCTATAGGATTGGAAGCTATTATCCAAAAGAGCAGTATCTCTCTTTGTCCTTCTCCGGTTCAATAGAAAAGCTGATAGAGTTGCTTAAGGGACTTATCAAATTTGTCAAGGAGCGGAGGCTAAAATGATTGTTGAAGTTGCCAGAATTGGGAGTTATACACTCAATGAAATAGACCTCACATTTTTTATCACTTGCTGGAAATACAGCGAGGAAATCATTGAAAAAACAATAACGAGTGTTTTCCACAGAGAGATTGCGAGAGAAATACTCAATAATTCGACAATAGCAAGACAGGTTCGGAGAAGAAGCATCACAGAGCGGGAAATAATACTCACGGCTAATATTAAGAAGTATCTCGAAAATTTCGTAAAACTCCGATTCATTCTATACGAAAAATATGGCACCATTCCACTAATACTTGAAGAGAGTCGAACATACACGACATCATCAAGATGCTATAAAATTCATGTTCACAATCCCAAGTTGTCCATTGCTGAGTATGAAAAAATGTATGAGAGAGATAATATTTTTGTCGAGCCATTTACTAGAAGATTCACCATTGTATTGTATGAGTTTGAGCGCTACGATAGTGCTGTCCTCTACATTTTCAAGCGTCACTATTTTTGCGATGATCTCATGAAAGGTAGTCTAAGACAAGAGCTGTATCTTGTCCCGATAGATGTTTTTGAGCTTTTCAACAAATTTATGACCATAAATGGCGAATGGAGAGCTGATTTTGAAGCCAAAAGCGGGTTGTTTCTCAAAAAAATTGGTGAACAAGACCCTGCCCTTGCATTAATGTGCGCTCTCGCATTTCAAGTTTATAAAGAGCTTGACTATGAGAGCAGGAAATCAATTCTCTCGAAACTATGGAAGAGAGAAGACCTTATTTCCCGTGCAAAATTTTTTGTGAAAATAATGAGAGCCATGGAGGTGGTTTCTTGAGAGATATTGTCATAATCAAAGAAGAAATCATGCTACAAAGTTCCAGACAAAAAAATGACACTATATACTGGATACTCGAAAGAAAAGGCAGGTTAATCAACACCGCACAGCTGCGCAAATCAATACTCAATCCGTTTTTAAAAAGCATTGTTGAAAAAATTCTTTCGCGAAACATTCCCATCAGCCAAGTCGATGGTGAAATTATTGAATATTTCGAGCTCTGGCACTTGTTTCAATACAGACAGATGAAAAACCTTGAAACATATACACTAATACCGAGACATGGTCTCAAGTCCTTCTTCTCGTTGCTCAAGGAAAAAATTATCAAAGAAGCTGACGTGACGCTCGAATGGAAAGCTGGGATAAATATACTACAGCCATGTGAGATTATTATTTCATTTTATGAACCAATCAGAAGAGCTGCCCTTAGTTTACCAATTTTCAGTTCATCTCTTACAAAAGGAGATTATATAGAAACCGAGGAAATCCTATGCAAGACGGCCAAAAAACTCGTGAAAATTATTAGAAAATCGGCAAAGTTTTCCGCCGAGACTGGAAAAGGAACTGGTTTTCACTATATAACTCTCAAACCACGAAACTTTTCCGAACTCTTGAATCTCCTACGCAGAATACTCTTCCTCTACTTATTAACAGAGTTGCTGAACACGATAAATCCAGTAGGCGATCTGCCAGACTTGAAAGCATTGAAAAAGCGGCTCAAATTCTACGAACACTTTTGGAAAATCTACAAACCAAGTCTTCTCAAAAAATTGGCACTAGCAAATATGAAACTGCTATATGCGAAAAGCGAAATAGATGATGTCGATAAGATTTTTTACCGACTACTGGAGAAATATTCGCCGAGCATCGCTATTGAGAAATTCTGCTCTGTAGTTCTTAGTTTGACTTAGCTTGGTGAGGAGAGATGTCGGATTTTTTCCTTCTCAAGATAAAATACAATTATATAACAAGAGAGGAGACTAAAGAATACGAGGACATGATTGCATATAGTCGGAAAGGTTTTCTTCTATTCGAATCCGAGAGCTTTCTCTCATATATATTGTTTCCAGATCCATATAATTTGGCGATCAAATCTCTACTATCACAAAAACCACTTCACCTCGAAGAAATCGATCCAGAGTTTGCCAAATATATTGCACTCCGCAAATTTCTCCAGTACTATTTCCCAACAAAGATGGAGGTATATACTTTCCTCTCCAAAGAAAAGGTTAAAGAACTCATCAACGTGGCTAAAAAACATCTTGCAAAGAAACTACGTTTCACGCTAAAAGTAATAGTTAGCGGAGCACCGCAAAATCACCGAGTCATTTCGATTGATGCGATTATACCAGAGCCTCTATCCCTATTCACGCATCTTTATGAACTCTTCGCCATCAAAGTTAATCTGTCAGTGCTTCAAGAAGCCTTGAAAATGGTTAATAACTCGCTGATGTCTATATACTCAAGATTGCAGGAAAGTGTAAACATATCGTCCCAAAAAGTTGAGAGAAAAAACAAAGTCTCTATCCAATTCTCGCCCAAAAGTTTTGAAGAAAAACTGAAAGTTCTCCAAGCACTGGTATCGATAAAAGCTGGAAGCGACTTGATAGAAATTCTTCGCATCAAAGAGTCATCGTTTTCAAATCCGTCGTCGATTAGAGAGTGCTTGGATCTACATAAAAAGCTCTGGAGTGTTACTGATTATAATGATGTAAAAAAGCTTGTAAAAACAGTCCGACTCTTAAAAGTTTTCTCAAAAAATCCTAGAAATCTCGCAAAAATACTCCTCAAGCTCTTGGAAAAATATCCACCGAAGCAATCTCTTGATAAGTTCTGTGATCTGGTTCTCACTACTATCGTGTGAGGTGAGAATATGAAGGAGAAATGTGTTATTGCCGCTTTACTTGAAACAAAGCCGGGAACAAAAGTTACTCGCCTCTATTCCTTTGGAAAAATTGATGGACTCAGTTTTTTGACAAAGGATATATTTAAATGGAAGAAAAGAAAGCTCAGTGAAATCGACCCAGAGTTGTTTGAGTATTTTACAAACCTCCATCTATGTCTCGAATCCGCCAAGTGTTATGATGGTTTGATTATTTCTCCGAGTGAGAAGTCTCTCAGAAAATGTGTTAAGAAGATTAGAAAAGAAATTCCAAAAAACTTCTCGCTAACAGTGAGGAGCGGCTGCATAACTTCTCCTAAAAATGGCGGTATGAAGGTTGAGTTCTCGATAATAGTGAATTTTTACATCACAGCACTGCCAGTAGCTTCTGGACGCGGCTTTTCCTTCATGCAGCCACTCTGTTTCGGTACAATTTCAGTGGAGAGATTTGTTGAAGAAAGAGTTGGCGATCTTGCTCTTGCGCTCTTCACCAAGATAAATAAGAAGATCAAGAAAAGAATACTGGAAAGCAATACTTATATTGATGTCTCGAAGACAAAGGCAAAAACATACACGGGTGCTGCCTTCTTCACAAAAGAGTATAAACCGAGAGATTTTCGTGGTGCTCTTGTGCTAACAAAAACTCTTACTGAAATTCTTATCACTGGTAGGTTTCTGACGGAGCTCTTCAGAACCTATAAAAACAATCTCATAGTCTTGAATTATAGAAATGTGATTTCAAAACTTCTCGAGTGTGACTACTTCTATGAGAATCCAGAACTGGGCTGGCGGGTTTCAAACGCCCTAGCAAGCATTGACTCTGATGAATTAACTTCCCTGCGGGAGCTTTTGTTGAATGTTTTTTGGTATGATAATCTTTGCGATTTTTTGGAGAAGTTTTGTTCAATAGTATTCTTGACACTTTGATTAAAGGAAAAACTTTTATTTGTTTTATATCAATTTTATATAAATTTTGGTGATTCTATGAAGATCACCCCCCAAAAAATCAAATTCCTCAAAAACAAAGCCCTAGTAATGACTGCTGAGGGTGAGGAAGTCGTGCTATCAGGAAAACAACTGACACGACTAATATACTCCTATGTCCCCCAACTGAAGAAAATGGGAATCACAGCTTGGTTGTTTAATAGATTGCCAGAAAAAAGACGGGAAGAAATCCTAAACAAACTCTTTAAGGCAAAGCCAAAAAAAGTCATAATAGAATATGAGGTTGATCCAACACCGTTTGTCGAAAAACTGAAGGCATGTGGACTTGAAGAGGTAATGACCCTCGGAAGGATTTCCTTTCTGAAATATAATCAGCGTGGCAAATATTTTGAGGCAATACTTCAGGTAAAAGTTTCCGAAAAATTCATCTCTCTAACGATTCTGCTCTATCGAAATGGTGTTGTGTTTCCATTGCCAGATGCCCGCATAACTTGTTCCAAATCATCGTTTCAAGAAGTGCTTGCCGAAGTAAGAGAATTTGTTTCCAGAAATTTGAAACTTGCTGAAAAATATGCCACGGAAAAAGTGACACTAGATCGCGTCGAAAAAGCAGCGAGAAAAGCCTATCTTGTCAAGAAGCACTGGAATGCTGTAGAGAAAATTATTATAGAGAAAACTCCAACGAAAATTCAACTAATTGATGCGTTGATCAAGAGATTTGGAGTAACGGAGCGATTACGTCGATTTTTTGGTCATCTCCTTCTTGTCTAGTTCTCCTTCTCCTAAACTACATTTTCATTTAACTTTTATACTCATTAAGTAGTCATAAACCAATGACTTCTTCTCGGTGATTTAATGAAGGTCATGAAGCGGAAAATTGTCCAGATGAGAAAACAGAGAAAATACCTCCAGTTCTTTGTCTTCCTCCCAAAGGATTTTGCACAAGACATTAGAGAGGTCACACTCATACAGATTGGAGATTTGATCATCCTCGCAAAAGATGACGAAAAAGCAATGAACGTGATAAAGGGTTTGGTGAGCGCTAATGTCATATGAAAACTTTTGGAGAAAATTCTTTATAGTCGCACCAAATAGCCGAGTTGAGTTCGCATTTGAGAGTGACGAGCGATTTCGCAGAAACATCTACTTTTCGGAACTAGAACCTCTTATCGCTGAAATCTACAAGCATTTTGGAAATAACGAATACTATGGTATATACCCAACAAACGAGTATGGAGAACCTTGGATTGACCGAATATTCTTCGACTTCGATGCCGTGATTGGAAAAGAGAAAAAAGAATTTGACCCACTTTCAGAAGAGGGGAAAAAACTCCTAGAAGAATGCTGGAATGAGGTAAAAAGATTCGTTGAATGGCTGGAAGACAGATATAACGCCAAGCCGCTCGTCCTATACTCTGGCCATCGAGGCTTCCATGTTTACGTTTTCACAATAAGAGCAATACTAAAACACCCGAGAGAAACACTGAGAGAATACTGCGAAAAAATAACCGAGGCATGCAAACTGAAATTTGTTGATAGGGCGATTTTTGGTGATGTGAGACGAGTTGCCAGAATACCATACACAAAGCATGCAAAAACAGGCCTTTTCTGCTATCCAGTCGATACAAGCTGGAGCATTGAGGAAATTCTCGAAAAAGCAAAGAATCCGCCAGTGGTTGAACCGTCATTCACTGTTAGTGAAATTTTGAGAAACGAATTATGGGAACTCGATAAAATGATAATTGCAAGAATAAGGGAAGCTCTGAAGAAACAAGTTGCCATAACAGAGATAAGACCCGTTGGCGGTTATACTGGTCTTCCATGTATTAGACAACTCCTAAAAACGGAGCTATATCCAAGAGATATGACACCATCTGGGAAAATGGGTAGGAGGACTGTTGCTGCAAAATATCTAGCCATGGCATATTATCTCGACCACGGGACGATGGATGGCTTTGACATATGGATTGATGTCTGGATCAAGAGACAAAACATTGGTCACCCACTCAGAAAGAGTGAGGTTCTTGGCTGGGTTAGAGGAATACAGAAATGGATTACCGAGGGTAGATTACCGGAATGGAACTGTGCCGAGATAAGAAAGTATTTGATCGAACAAGGTCTTCCTGTCCTTTGTTCAAGTGAGTGTCCATATGTTATTGCATACCAAGAGTATTTGGAGAGGAAAAAAGAAGAAAAACTCGCAAGCCTCTTCCGAAACTTCGAGCTGATAAAGCTTGTTGATAAACTGACAAACAAATACATTATCGGCGAGAAGAAAAACAAGCTACTGCTCTTTCTTCTCTTGCTCAATAACCAAAACGTGTTTGTAGTTGGTGACACTAGCAGTGGAAAAACAAATCTTGTTGAGGGAGTTCTCAGAATCTTCAAAGGAGGAAATGACAAAGATGAAGAAATTGTTGCTGAAGTCTCGGCAATGACAGAGAAGGCGCTACGATGGGTTGAGAAAGATAGATTACCAATTCTCTACATAAAGGAAATGCCACCAGAGCTCGCCAGATTTAATATAACGAACAGCATGGGAATGGATCTCAAACTCGCCATGAGCGATAAAAAGATAATCTTCTGGTTCACAGACACATCAACAGGCACTCCAATAAAGAGGGAGAGAGAAATATATGTCGATGCAATAGTCTGGACAACAACAGCAACCGAGCTGCCAGAGGATTTTGAAAACAGAGCTTGGATACTCTCAACCGACGATTCACCAGAACTGACGGAAAAAGTAGTTGAATGGAAGGCAGAAAAAGCCTCAAAACTCATCGAAGACGATGACCCATCATTCCAATTGGAAATGCAAACTGTGCATGAGGCAATTAAGCTCCTCAGAAGAAAAAAATGGAAAGTCATAATCCCGTTCGCAAAGTCACTAACAAAATTGGTGAATACACAGCTGACAAGGGCGAGGAGAGATATCGACAAAATTCTCGATTTAGTCGCGGCTGTGGCGAAAACAAATTACATGCAGAGACTCTATAGATTCAAACCAACCGAAAATGAAATAATAATAGCCCACCCACTAGACGCCATGTATGCAATTGGTCTAATAAAAGAGATGTTCCCAAAGATGCAGGTCGGACTCGATAGGAGAATCGAAAGAGCATATAATACTCTGAGAGAGATGGAAAGAGAAAAAGAAGAAAACAGCAACTTCGAAGACACCAGAATCACAGTAGCCGAGTTCGCAGCAAGATTAATGATTTCCCAGCCGACAGCAAGACAACTTCTCAAAACTCTCGTATACAAAGGTCTTGCCCGCGAAGAAAAGGTTGGAAACAAAAACATGTATAGCTCAGTTCCGATAGACTTGAAGCTTGCAAAACTGGACTTCAGTGAGATATACCAAGAATACGATGACTGGATGAAAGAACATGAAGAATATCTCGAACAAGTCGAATTCTAATTCCAATTCCCTTTTATTATCGTAAATATTTTTTAAAAATTGGTGATACAACATGTTTTGGGACGAGAGCAAAACAATAACGTATTCTCTCACAGACTTGTTAGCAAAGCTCAAGAAATTGAAAGAAGAGAAATCATTCGAATACAAGCAAGCTTTCACATACCATGATAAGGAATATCTGGTGGTGAAGGTAAGCGGCTTATGGATTCCGGGCCAGAACGCACAGTATGGAGTTGTTATTAAAAGCGGGGACGTAGAAATTAAGGGATACGTGAAACGCAGCTCCCTCTATATTCACATAGAAAAAGAAATCACAAAACCAACTGAGATAATAACAGAATTGAACTCTATTCTCAGATTCTTGCCGTTGCTCGAAGCCGTAACATTGATTCCAAGTGATGCTGGCTCGGTTTCTGATATAAAAATAATTTTCGACAAACTCAAAGGCAAATATGAGGAAACCACCATCGAAATCCCAATAAGAGAGTGGAGAATGAATTTCTAGAAATGGAGGTTTGCCAAAGTGAAGCTCAATAGTTATCATCTCTCAATTATCTGGAGATTGAAAAAATTTGGAGTTGAAATAGAGATAAAGGAAAACGGGATATTCTTCCGTTTTCGGGGAAGGAAATATAGAATTAGACGAAAAAAATCAGGCGGCTATAGATTGGAAACATGGTATGATTTCTTCAAGGATTGGATACTACTGAAATACGGTTCCGGCTCACTCAAGAAATGCCTCGAAAAACTATTGGAAGAAATCCAATCTAGGAGATGAATAATATTGAAAGTTGGTTTTACTGGAACAAGAAAAGGAATGACTATTCTTCAGAAAAAGAAGCTACTTGCTTTTCTTGCTAAGTTTGGAAATGTAATCAAGGAAGTTCATCACGGAGACTGTGTTGGTGCTGATGCTGAGTTTCACGAAATAGTTAGGCAGAACTTTCCAACTATCAAGATAGTGATTCATCCACCAATAAATCCTAAGTTTAGAGCCTTCTGCGATGGTGATGAAGAAAGAAAACCAAAAGATTACTTGGCTAGAAATCGAGATATTGTAGATGAAACCGATATTCTAATAGCATGTCCAGCTCAGAAAAAAGAAATTCTTAGATCTGGAACTTGGGCTACAGTTAGATATGCTAGGAAGAAGAAAAAGTTTATTCTGATAATTTTTCCAGATGGTAGTTTAGAAGTTGAGAATTATTAGGTTTTATTTTTCTATTTTTGGTGATATGTTTCTCTGCACACATACTTTGTGCCACTACTTGTAAAAGGGGTATACCACAAGTTTTGCTTTTTCTCTCCTCTTTGGAAATTAATAAAATCTCCAATCTGGTGAGAAATGAAAAAATTTCAAAGTTAAAAAAGAAAATAGGATAAGGGATACGTACTTACGTATTTACGTATAACAATACGTATAGTCTAATCCAATTTCACTAAATTTATAATTGATCTGATAGGAAATCTCATTATACGTATAAATGGGTGAATGGACATGGTCAAGAAAAAACTAACCCTCTATGTTGATTCAGAACTTGTGAAAAAAGCCAAACAACTTGGAATAAATTTGTCTAGATTTTTTGAAGAGGCAATCGCACTAGAGATCGCAAGAAGAGAGGGAAACGTTCCAGAAACACAGTTAGCGGCTGTTCACAAAGCTTTTGAAAGGGATGTTGAAGAGCTGCTTATAAAAATGCCTGAAATACCATTAATTCCAGATGCCGAGATAAGGGAGCTGGCGATTAAATATGGAACAACGGAAGATGTTGTTTTTTACAAGTTAAATGAACTCTCACTATATGTTCTATACCAAAAATACAAGATAATAACAGACACAGTTACTGGAAAAATAATTGATACCGAGAAAAGAAATGCTCTATTGCGGCTAATATATCTTGGCGTTATTACAAGAGATCTCCTTGCATTGAATAGAGAGACCCTCAAAATGCTTGTCAAAAAACTATATCCAATGCTCGACGATTCTTCAGCCATTTCTTTGGGATTTTCAATTGTACAACTTGTCAGAAAACACAAAAACTTCTATCTCAAGAAACTGAACGAAGAAGGGCTGTTATCGGAAGAAGAATCAAATAAAACAGAAACCTATACGTATAATGAGATCACCAATTCGGTTGGAGATAAATAAGAAAATATTAGAGGAGAATATACGTAAATCTATACGTAAATACGTATTTACGTACCTCTTACCTTAATTTCTTTTTTCAGTGTGAAAAAATTTAAATCTTGATTTGGTGAAAGATTTTATGTAAGAGTCTCCAACGAGAGTTTTGTGAAAAACTTTGGTATATCCCCTTTTACAAGTTGATTAAAAAAATTTTAATGCGGAGATTGGAATGAACGTCCTAGAATTCGAACTCAAAGGATATGATGTGAAAAGAGTCGACCTGCTGAAAAAAGCACCAATCGAGAGGCGTTGCATCCTTTGTGGGGAATATTTTAATGGTGGTGACCTTGTTGTCAGAATCATTGCTCTTCCAAAGAATTATCGCGAGATAAGGGTTGTTGGTTTTGATCGGAATGGTAAAAAGATTCCGAGAAGCGAACTGCTGAAACGGAAATACTATGTTCACTTGAAGTGTGTTTTCAAAGTGTGTTCGAGGGAATTTGCCGAACTTGTTAAGAAGGAGATTAGAATTCCATTCTCTGGAAAAATAAGAAAAAGGATAAAATCGCTGATCCAGATCTGGTTCTACAAATATGTTAAGTTGCGCTGATATGTTGTTTCCTCTCTTCTCGTTTGGAAAAGTTCTGGGTGTCTCTGCTTTAGGTAGAGGAGTACTGCACTTCTGATTAATTCGCTTCTAGAGGCATATAATCCAGTTTCGACGGCTTTATCGATTATTTCCAAGAGCTTTTTTGGGATTTTAATAGTGACTGTGAATTTTCTCACTTCAAGATCACCCCCAAGATTCTGAGTTCTGAAACAAGGCTGCCGCGATCGATTATCAGAATTTGTGGGTGGTTTGCATATCTTTTCTCGACAACCCAGCTAAATGTGTTCGCCACGATTATTGCTTTGTTGAAGAATCCGTCGTTGATTAGTTCTACTATCTTCAATACCTGCAAGTATGGGAGTGTTCTCTTCCAGTCGAAGACGAAAACAGCGATTGCATCGTTCTTTTTTATCACGAATGGTTTTATATCGGCTTGGAGGACTGATTGGTTTGAGACTCTGAGGAGAACTTTTCTGTCGAGTTTTAGTTCATCTGAGTCCCAATAGATTATTCCCAAAAGGTATTTTGGCTTGTTTTCTGTGTATTCTTCGAATTTTCCTCCAACGAATTTTTCTCTAACCCATATCCTGACGAGGTGTTTGAGGGGTGCGTGGATTGATAGTGGTTGTTGTTGGAGAATCATTGGTGACACCATGATTTTGGGTCGTTTTTCTTTCTTTAAAGTTTTCTGAAAATAATACCCACGTAATACGTTCTGGTTTCGTGATTCTTTTTAAATAAAAAAGATATATTTCATTTTTTGGTGATTGTTATGGAACAGGAAAAGAGGAAATATGAAGTCAGGTTTATGGTTTCGCTCAGGCCGGAATTAGCCCAACTCCTTGACAAACTGGCAAATAATATGTTACTTCACCGCAGCTCGCTCATAAGGCTTTTACTGTCCAGCTTTTTGGAGAGAAAGAAAGAAGTTATTGAACTTTTACGCCTCTATCCAGATGTTGGGCTTCACAGAAAAAGACTCTACATGCTTGTCTTTTCGCTACCAAGAGATGCAAAAACCAAGATTGAGGAAATTGCTAGAGAGGTTGGGTGCAGTGAAGCTAGTGTTGTTCGCAGACTTATTTCTGCTGTCGTCACTGAGGATATGGATATTGTTATTAAAGACTTTCTTGCAGATGTTTTTCTTAAACCGGCTATAAAGGAGGTAATGAAAAGTGAGTTTCGAGGAGAGGGCGAAGAAACTGGTGGAGAACTTCAGAAAAAAGAGTGACGAGAGCGCGGCTCTGTATAACGAATTCCTAAAACTTCTACAAGAAATAATAGCTGGTGTCGATCTCAATCTACAATTCCCTGTGACACTCTACACATATAGTTCTGACAAATTTGTCTTCTCAATACGATATGATGGTATCAGGTTGAAGGCTGAATTCGATGTTGACTACTTTCATGGGCCAACGGCTATTGAGGAGGCAATTCTTGATTTTCTGAACAAGCTGGATGATATTACCAAAGACATGGAGAGGAGAATAAAAAAATTTAGAAGCGACTATGAAAAATTAAAGATAATAGTCGAGAGGCTCAAGTTTGCGAGGAAAATGCTTGGTGTTCTCAAATGATAACTGAAGAAGAAGTCGAGAAAGTTTCGAAAATTTATGATGAATTCCTCTCACTACTAGCACTCCATTTACCGTATCTCGCTTCCTTTACAGCAGCTCTGAGAGTAGTTCTTTCACTCCAAGTAGAGACGCTCGCCGTTTCTGAATATGGAGTTTTGATAATTAATCCAAAATATTTTCTTCCAAAGCCAAAGGAGGAGCAATTTGGCGACTTGATGCATGAGGTTTTTCACTTATATTGTCGACATTTCGCAAGGGGTAAGGACAAAATCCCGATTATCTGGAATATTGCAACCGATTGTGTTATCAACGAGGCCATAAAGCAGCTCGAAGCCACAATACCGATAGATTTGAGATTGACTGGTAACGCTATCTATGCAATAAACGTGGCAGAGATTCTTGTCAATTCCGGTGTTTTACCCTGTCCGCAAAACAAACCAAAAAATGTGTGGATTGAGGAAGTTGCTAAGAGGATCAGGAAACTCTCTGAAGAACAGATCTATAGGCTTCTCGCCAAGGCCATGGACAAATTCAAGGCCGAGAACTTTATGAAGAATCGAGGAGTCCCATTCGATATGCCCGGTGTTGATGGTGGTGCTGTTCCAGCTTCAGTTGAACCAAGTGATAGTGTTGTTGTAAGGCCGGGTGATCGTGGATTATATGGCCCAATTGCCGGTGGAGAGAAAGGGGAGAGGAGTCGAGCTCGTGGTTATGTTCCATCGCCAAGAGCTGTTGATGATAAATTTAAGGAGGCTATTACGAGGTCTTATGAGCGTGCGGCTGGAAAGGCTCCGGGGTTTGTAGAGAGGCTTGTTGATAGGGCTATTACGGACATTAAAATTAACTGGGCGAAAATAGTTAGATGGATTTCGGAGTTTGGCGAAAGTGAATATGAGGAAGTAACGTGGTCGAGACCATCGAGAAGATTCCCAGACTGGAGACCCGGTGTCATTTATTATGAGAAACCAAAAGTGTGGCTCTTAATAGACACAAGCGGCTCAATGAGCACAAAAGAAATCGGTCAAATACTCACTTATGTTGAGTCAACAATGTTGAGATACTTCAGTTTGATCCATATAATTCCGTGGGATGCAAAAGTTCATGGACATATAATTGTCAGAAGGAGGGGTGATGTCAGAAAGATTAAGGCACTACCGGGTGGTGGCGGAACCGTTATCTGGCCTGCTCTTGAGTATACACTAAAAAATATGAAGAGAAATGAAATTGTTGTGATATTCAGTGATTTCGCAATATCAGATGAAAAAAATCCAAAAACAAAAGAGCTTGCCATCAGAATTGCCAGACGCGGAAAATTAATTTGCATCTCAGTTGCACTAGATCCCCCATTCTTCTGTCATCGTTGTGTTAAAGTTGGTGGCTGATTTACGATAGGGCACGCATAGTAGTTTCTCCGAGGAGATCTAGAGCTCTGCCAAGGACATCTGGGTATTTCTCAGACAGTTCGGCCATTGCCGATAGCAGAATTATCTTGTAGCCTTCTGGAAACATTCCAACTACTTTTCCAAACCATTGACTCTGACTCATTCCAGTATTGCTAACCCATGCATCGTCTGGTATTTTCAGAATCGCGTCTAGTAATCTAACGAACTCTTCGAGCGCTGGTATTAGTTCGTCGATCATTTCTGAAACTCTGACCTCAAGTTCTTCTCTTGAAATGTTCTTCTTCATGAGCAATTCTTGGATGTTTGAAATAACTTTCTCCATTATTATTCCAATCAACTGGGAAACGAGTTCGCTCTTCTTTATCTGCGGCACTGGTCGTGAGAAAATATATTCGATCGCTTTCTTTGGATTTTTCAGAACTTCGTTTAGGGGCATTCTACTAAGTAATTCTTCCCTGAATTCGAGAAATGCCTTGAATTTCTGGGCTTCAGTAACTCCGATACAGCCATAGATTATTTTGTCTATGTATGCCGAGTAGGATATTTTTGCTTTTTTGGACAGTTCTGCAAGATATAGTTCTGTGGCGAGAACATCCCAAGATCTTGGTGATGGCCAGTTCTCCAGTAATTCCGGTTCTTTTGGAACTTTTAGCAAACTATTTGGGTGAGCTAACAAATATTCTCCAACTGGTTTATACCACTTGCCCCTTACCTTGTTCATGAACTCTATCCACTCATCAACGGTCGGTGGAGAAACTTCGACAAATATCATTCTGTTGACTAAAGGCGTTGGCAGCTCTCTTGCTATTGATGAGTGTTCTGGTCTGTTTCCAGCCGCGATTATCATCAGATATGGATGGAATTTCACGAAACCAGCCATCCTGTCGAGGATTATTTTGTATGCGGCTGAGAGGATTGAGGCTCTCTGGACATTTGTTAACTCGTCCAAAAATAGTATGCCGGGGAAGTGTGCACAAACCATGGCCCATGCCGGTGGAATATACATTGTTGTTCCAAATCTCGGATGAGGTCTTGGAATTCCAAGTAAATCAGCTGGGTCGCTCAATTCTGTTAGTCTGAAGTCTAGGAGGATAAAGTAATTCTTGCCCTCTTCTTTCCCTTCGTGGACTATTTCTAGCATTCTGTCGATTTCTTTGTGTGTTATTTCGACTAGTTCCAGCTCTCCTCCAAATCTTCTTTTCAAGAGTGGTGAGTTGGCGAGCATATGTGCTGCTCTATAAACTGACCAGCTTTTTCCTATTCCGGGTGGGCCGACCAGAAAGAGTGTGCTTCCAATTCCATCCTTTCTTCCGTATGTTGCGCCCGTGAGGTATCTTTTTACAATGAAATCTGGGAGTTGTGAAACTTTAACCCTATAGACCTCTGGGACAGGCATGACATCTCACCAAATATTCTGATTTCACTGAGTTTTTATATATATTTTCCCAAAGAGGAATGAGGGGTGATTTCATGAGTGAAAAACCCCAAGACATTGAAGAACTCAGGAAAAAACTTCTCGAAATGGCTGAAAGAAGCACAGGAGGAATATTCTGGATACCACAGAACGAGGGGGACTACCTCTTTGGGAAAGTAATTCAGGAAAGAGTGATAAAACTCCAAATGAGGGGGGAGGAGAGAGAAGTAAAAGCAGTTGACATAAAATCATTCGATGACGACATGGTCTATACAGTAACGCTTACGCACAAAGTTCTTGCAAGACTCTGGGAAAGCTACGATGTTCAGCCGGGAGACATTGTATTGATACTGTATAAAGGCGCTGTAAGGGGGGTTGATGGAGAGGTAAAATATCACTTATATGGACTTGGAGTTGAAAAAGCGGCCAAAGTTCCGGAATTCTACTTGGAGGAGCATAAAAAAGAGAAAGCACCGGAAACCGAAGCGAAAATAGAGGTTAAAGAAGTTTCTGCCCCTCCTAAGCCTCTTCCGCAGCCAACTCCTCCTCCAGCACCGCCACCTCCTCCAGCTCCAAGGTCTCAGGCTAGTCTTGAGGAGGTTGTGACGAAGGTTGAGGTTTCTTCTGATGAGGTTGCGAGGGCGGCTGATCTTACTCTTTCAATGCTTGAGTTCTATGGGAGTATTTCTAAGAGCGACTTGCAACAGATGATAAATTCAGCAGGCTTTAAGGTGAATGTTGATGACGTTATCAAATATCTTGGAGATAAAATCAGAGTTGAAGGAGAGAGCATCGAAATTGCTAAATGAGAAAGAAGTTCTCGACTGGCTCAAGGAGAGGAGTTTCGAATCCTTCATGAACGAACTAATGAAAGATGTTGAGGAGCACGAACCATCCGAGGATAAAGTAACAGTCACGGAGCTATCGATGGAGTGTCCTCGTGCAATCTTTTTTTCAAGAATTTTTGGAGAATACTTTGCCAGAACAAGGAATATAATAAGTCTAGTCATTGGTAAAAAACTCCACGAAATATCAATTCTCGGCAAAGAAATGGAAGTCAAGGTCGAATGGAACGGAATAGTTGGTCGAATTGATGAATACGATCCAACGAACGCAATTATTCTGGAAAAGAAATTCGTCCAAAGAACGCCGAGAGAACCCTATGAGCATCATGTTAAGCAGATTTCTTATTACAAACTTCTCGCAATTAAAAACAACATGCCCGTGAATTATACTATTCTTTGGTATTTTTGTTTTGATGACCTAGAAGACCCCGTAAAGGTTTTTGTTGTTAAAACGCCGCCACTAGATGTTATTGAACGTGAGGCTATCTTTAAAAGAGAGGCGATTGTTTTTGCTCTGAAAAATAAAAAAATCCCAGCCAGAAAGCTCGGATGGTTCTGTAAGTTTTGCAATTATTCTATGCTTTGTTTCATGGATAAGAAGTATCTCGAAAAATATGTCTCAATAGCTGCAAAGAGCGGATTTGGTAAAGCAATTTTTATGGAGGTGTGAATATGTATTTTGTAATCACAATACCTCTCGAAGAAGAACAGCCAGTTCTCACAGTTGTTGAGAAAAAAGATGCAGACATAGAGACTGTCAGAGCCGCTTTGATTTATGGAATGCAATACTTGGTAAACAAGAGAATTCCCGGCATAGTCGTTGCAGTTGGTGTTGATAAAAAGAATGTTCTGACACTATTTCTGCTCCAAGAAATGACGAAGGTCGGGATGATTATTCCCGAAAAAACTGGAGAAGACAAAATCCTCCGGGAAAATTTCGAGTTTTTCAAAAAGCTGCTTGAAGAGCTGAATGTTCTCAGTGAATACCTCTCGACAGTAACACAGTTGAATGAATTAATACCATCCACCGATACAGGCGATCACGATGACCTCATTGGTTATGAATAGAAAACTCTACTTTAAACTCGCGGCTAAACACAAGGAAAAATTGAAGAAGGCTAGGAAGTGGCTTGAGAAAGTCGGTATTATAATGAAACCAGTTATTGAAGAGGACTCGGTCAGCTGTATTTTTCGGGGTCACCATGATAATTATGTTGTTTACATTGGGAGAGATGGTGTTGTCTGTTCATGCCCAGCAAATCGTGGTCATGGCTATATTTGCTGGCATATTATTGCTGTTTTTCTCTTTTTTTATGAAAAATTCCCAGAGCTGAGGGAGAAACTTGAAAGCTGGCTTGAAAAAGCTCTATAAACTGATTGCTAGAAGGATAAAGTTACTGATTATAAAATACAAGCTAGCAAGGCTGGAGAGAAGATTCTCAAAAACATCAAAGTTCTTTTCGAGAGAAACCAAAAAATTCGGGCGCGGATGGTGGAGGATTGTTAGAAGACAACATGACCTCGACGAATTCGATGTTGTTGAAGAATCTTAAGTGTGTTATTTTCACAAGTTTTTTCTTTTTATAAAAAACTCAAATAAAAATGACTTCTTCCCAAGGTGATAATATATATGCTTCCGAGACTGATTCCAACTGGGTCGAAAAATCTGGATAAGCTCTTCATGTATCAACCGGGTGTTCTTCACTGCTTTTATGGCCCAACTGGAGCGGGGAAGACAACGCTTTCGGCGATTATACCAATTGTTCAAACAACCAAATGGTTGATCAAACAAGAGAAACTAACGGACAAAACAGTTTTTGCAGTCATAGATACAGACGGAGGCTTTGACTGGGAAAGACTAGAGATTGTGGCGGAGAGCAATGGGATCAAATATGATGAACTGGAGAAACATATAATCTATTTCAACCCGGGTGATTTTGCTGAACAACACAAGATTGTAACGAGAGTTCTTGACAACAAGCTGGAGAACAAAATTCCAATAGTCATCTCCCTAGACCCAGCAGTCGCCATCTATCAAGGAATAATATTGAGAGCGCCGAGAAACGTCAAGGCGGTAATTATTGGAGAGTATATTGGAAAGATTGATGAACAACTACAAGTTCTCAGATACTATGCCGTGAACAAAAAATCAATAGCAACTGTTTCGACGTGGCCAGTCTCAGAAGTTGGTGAGGCAATTTCTGGAATTCCACCAGACCAACCATTCATTGGTGGCTCAAGAATGGGATTCCTACCAAAAATGATCATCGGAATCGAATACTATTGGACACAAGAGATGCAAAAACACCCAACACTCAGGATCGCATCTCTATGGAAGCATCGAAGTAGACCAGCTGGTCTAGTTACCATATTCCAGTTGTGCGACAAAGGAGTTTGCGACCCAGACCCAAAATCCATACCGCCGGGTGGAAGGAAAAAAGAAGTTATTTCGGCTAGAAAAAAGAAGAAGTGAAGAAAAATGAGCTACACTCTCGATCTTGTTATCCGATGTAGCTTTACACCACGCGAAAGATTTGCTATCGACAAAAATCATCCATTAGCGAGGGCGATTGCAAATACTATAAAAGATAGACGGACACGAGTGATAGAAGATAGAGAAGAAATGCTAATATACAAAGTATACTGGAATGAACCAACTCGGAGTATTCGAATAGCAATGTATGCTCCAATTGGTGTTTTCGAGATTCTAGAGCAGAAAGAAAAAAAGAAATGAGAAGAAGTTAGAACTCTTTATTTTTGAATTTTTTTCTCAATTTTTTGCGGAGAGATGGAGCCGAGAGGCGATGAAGTCCCGCACTGGAGGTGATTAGATGAAAATTGTTTACGGAACATGGACTGTTGAGTGTGGAAAACTCCTTCTTGCAGTATGGGACTCAAATATGAGGTTTCATAAAATAGAGCCACCATTTAGGCCACATTTTTGGATTAGGAGGGAAGATTTTCCACTAGCATATAAAGTTCTGCGGAGACATGAGCATAGAGTGGCTGGAGTTGTACCAACTTGGGATCATTTTGCCGCTGATACGAAATCAAGACTTGTCAGAATTGATGTTTTTGTTCCGAGCATGGTGCCGGCGGTTCGTGATGATATAGAGTCTCTTGGAATAGTTTCCTATGAAAGTGATTTGCCTTTTGTCAGAAATGTTTTGATCTCTTGGGATGAACTCCAAATAGAGGATAGTCCATCAAAAATATGGGTCGATATTGAAACTGATTCTCGAAAAGGACTCTGGCCAGAATTTCCAAATTCGCCATCACAGAGGATTATAAGTATTGGATTTGTGACGAGAAATGGTGAATATTGGTATTCGGCAGAGAGTGAGAAAGATACTATTCTTGATTTTCTGAAAAGTGCGAAGAAATTTCCTCTCTGGATTGGATGGAACTCTGATAAATTCGACAGACCATATCTCGAGCTGCGAATGAGAAAACTTGGAATTAGAGAGAAAATTGAACCGTGCCAGTGGCTCGACCTTGTTCTTATTCTCAGAGAATTCACGATGAAAGAGCCAAAATATTTGAAACTAGACTGGTGGGCGAAGAAACTTCTTGGAATAGGTAAGCTTGTTGAAGAACCAAATCCAGAGGAGCTGTGGCAATGGTATGAGAAGAACAAGAGCATGCTTAAAAACTATAACTTGAGGGACTGCGAACTAACAAGAGATATCGATTTAGAATTCTCCATGAGCGAATACCGAACGAGACTAGCCTCGCTGACAAAATTGTTTTATGAACAAACAGGTTCGTTGAAACTAAAGGGAAGCGGGTTTAAACAGCATGGTGGGAAAAATCTCATTGTCGAGAACACAATAATGATGAAAGCTAGAAAACTCGATAAAAAGCTCCATTTTCCAAGACGTGGTGGAAAAACCAAGGTTCACAAATCTGGTGCCATGATTCTCAAGCCAATTCCCGGCTATTACAGGAGAATTGTTTATCTAGATTTTGCTAGTCTTTATCCGAGCGTTGTTATGACCTTCAATATCGGTTATGATACTTTTGCTGGAAACCTGAGTGGGTCAATATATATCAAGACCCCAGTTGCGAGTTTCTTCAAGAAACCAAGGAGTGTCTTTGCACAATGTCTTGAAGAGCTTGCAAAATATCGCAGTGAACTCAAGCAAAAACTGAAGAGTCTCGAACCCGGGACTCCAGAATATGGTAGTGTGTATTCTCTCCAATATGCCGTTAAGGTTGTCATGAACTCTTTTATTGGAGTTTTTGGTTTTGAATCATCGAGATTTTTCAGAAAAGAAATCTTCGAAAGTGTTACAAAGACTGCCAAATGGGTTTTGTTGACAACGAAAAAATTTGTCGAATCTAAGGGGCTAAAAGTAATTTATGGTGATACTGATAGCGTCTTCATCAAATATAGGGAGGGTCTTGATCTCGACTCTCTAATAGCCGAGCTGAACGAGTATGTAAAACAGAGGGCTATTGAGGAATTTGGAGTTCCGGAGGAATATTATTGTATCAAAATCAAGATTGACGACATTTTCGATAAGATATACTTCTTGCCTGGCGGTCAGGCAAAAAGATATTTTGGATGGCCAAGCGAGAACAAGCCACCAAATCCGCTAAATCCCCAAGAAACAATAATTGGTGGTCGACTAACGAAAATTGTTGGGGTTGATATTGTTAGGAGAAATACTTTTGAGCTGCTGACAAAAGTTCAGGAAAAGCTGATTGAAACAATTCTGAAGAGTGAGCCAGAAAATTACAAACAAGTGATTGCAAGAGATTTTTCGAAATTCTTGGAAAAGACAAGGAAACTACTGTATGGTGGTTTTCTTGACAAACTTCTAGTCTTCACTGTTGGGACAAAGGTAAATATAGAAAACTACAAAGCAAATCAGCCACACGTTAAGGCGGCTAAAAAACTTCTTGAAATGGGCAAACTATTACCCGGCGATGTTGTTAAATTCGTGATAACCGGTAGAGATAACGACGGGACTCTTGCCGCAGAACCTGTCGTCGATAATAAGATTCCACCAATTTCTCGTGAGGGTTACGACTATTATTGGGAGAGAATTATAAACATGGTCGAGGCAATAACGGGTATGAGACCATCGAGTTCGATGATTCTGGACGATTTTGTCAATTCTGATTTTACAACTTCTAAAAACATAATTTCCTCTGGGAAAAAAGGATTGATGAGGTGGTTCTGAGTGTTGAAGGAAGGATTTAAGGTAATAATTGACTCTAGAGAGGCCGCATCCAATCTCGGTGCTAAGATCAAGGAATCACTCAAAATAGATGGTATTGATGTGGAGATTCAAGTCCTTGAGGTCGGTGATTATTATATTCCACCCGGCGAACACAAACCCTACGGTCTTATAATTGAGAGAAAAACTGTCGAAGACCTTGTTCTTGCGGCAAAGACAAAGAGACTCTGGACTCAGCTCGGAAAAATGTTCAATGTCGAGAATGCAATTCCAATGATGATACTCGAAGGTTCTCTCGAACTTGTCAGAAAGTTTACCAAATGGAAACCAGAAGCTGTTGCCGGTCTTATATGCACCATCCTTTGGGATTTTGAAATTCCAATAATAACAACACCCTCTTGGTTCTGGACTTCAAGAGTAATATATGTCCTAACAAAGAGATGGCAAAGAGAGAAGAAGCACAGACCAGCGCCAATCAGAGTCAAAATCATTGGTGAATCACCACTTGATTACGCAAAGTCAATGCTGGCAGTACTTCCCGGTATAAACGTTTCTAGAGCAACCAAATTGATAGAGAAGTTTGGAAACGTACTAAACGCCCTAAACAATTATTCCAAATGGTATGTAATACGCGGCATTGGGCCAAAGACCATTAGAAAGGTTCGGGAAATACTCCTGTGCGGAGGAAAGGAAGATGAAATGGATCAACGCGATGTTTAGTTATATTGGACAAGATAGTGGTTTTCTAAAAATAATAATTCCAAATCTACCAAAGAGTGGGAAAGTTTTCGTAGAGCCGTTTGGTGGTAGTGGTGTTGTGACTCTTAATGTTGCATATTTGAACAAGTATCAGCGCTATATTCTCAACGATTATGACAAGAAAATTTATGCAGTCTATTTTGTGTATAAATACAGGCCAGATATATTGAGAGCAGTGGCGAGAATCTGTTCCTATCTTGCTGATTTTGATGACCAAACATTGAAGACGAAAATAAAGTTCGGGTATTTGAAGAGGCTCAAAAATCTTATCGAGACAAAAATGTATTGGCGTATAGAATTTATTGGATTTGCTAGTCTCCTCCTCCATTTGGTTCTTGACAATCCCTTCCAAAAACGGACTACAATGCCTAGGATACACATGGTTGGTGCTGCGAAAAAGAGATTCAAAAAACTAGAGCCAAAGCTCTTAAAAATACATAATATAATTCAAAGAGTCGAAATTCACTGTGATGATGCGTTTAAACTAATCCCACAATTCGATAGCGAAGATACAGTATTCTATATTGATCCTCCACATCTTGGTGTCGATTATTACTGTTACAACTTTGATGAGTTCAAGGCAATGAGGTTGGCAAAGTTGCTGACGAATATTAAGGGCAGAGCACTTGTGAAATACTCAGTTTATGACAGACCCTGCATGCAAGTATTGATGAGAGCTGGTTATCGGCTTGTTGAGGAAAAAGAATATACTGTCAAGGCAAGTAATAAAAGAAATCGACGAACATATTATTTCCTTGCAAACTATTGAAGTGGTGATACTCTTGGAATTCGTGTGTAAAATAAGATTTGAGCACACATTAAAAGAAGCTCACCAGATTTTTACAGATGATGTGGCACTTTACAATACCAAAAAGATGCGCGGAATAGTATTTGGAGGATCACTTCCTGAGCCTGATTATTGTCCTTACTCGGCAATTGGTAAAGAGAATCTTGAAATTCTGTCAATCCTTCTCTCAGCATATATTATGCATGACGCAATGTTTCCGCCTCTAGAATTTGTATTTGTAAAACTAAGAAAACCAAAAAAATATATGACTGTAATTTCTCCAGTCCCAGACATGGATAAGGAAGTGACAAAATTATTACTCGACTCTATTGGATTTAGTAAAAAATTCTACTATGTTGCCACACTAGTAGATAAAAAAGAAACTGACTACATACAGATTGGCAGGATGGGCGGTGAGGTGAGAAGTATTGAAGAGAAAAACATAATAGCAACTCTCACTTTCCGCGCATACAGATGGATTGACGAAACGGCTGGATATTCAGTAAATTTTTATGATTATCTCGCACCAAAACTCCGAGAAATCTTTGGTAGGGATCTGTTGAAAATAGGCGAAAAAACAATAAGAGAGGGGAGAACAATTTATGCAAAATCTAGATTATACTTAATAGCCACTCCAATAACTCTCTTTACAAACATTAATGACTTGAGGGATTTCTCTCTCTTTGTTCTCATACATAACTGGGTCAAACACTTTTTCGAGAGGTTTGCAAGTGAAATTTATTTCTTGAAAATTCCAGTTGAGGAGAAACGCGAGATTCTCAAGAACTATGAGCAGATTGTGAAAGTATGTATTAATTCGATCGAGAGTATTGACCATTTTGCCCTATTGGTTAAACTATTTCGTGCTGCTTTTCTCTCACCAACCGGGAGTACCGAAAAAACCGAAAAAAGAGCTAGAATTGTGAAGAGTCTTGGTGCTATTTTTGGGAAAAAGGAGAAAATGCCCTTTAATCGAATTGTCGGCATATTATCTTCTCTAGTAACTACATTATGATGAATCGGCCACTATCTGACCCGTGATAATTGCTTGGGGTCTGGGGAAGTTGGACAAACTTGGACAAAGTTACCCAAATTTGCCCACTTCCCCTTGGGCCACATCATCCTCTACCCCCTCTGGGTTCATTGGGGGCATGTCATTGGACTTAGCCCCGTTCGGGGGGACCCCGACTCCCCACATCTTTAGTTTGGGTTTAATCAGTTTATTCCATACCTGAATCGTCCGTTTCAGTCCTTTTCCTTTTAGATATATGTTTATAGCAGCATTTAGTTGTCGGTTTATCTTAAGTCCGCACTTCTTACAGATCACAGTTCTGTTCCTGACTATTGTGTCTAAGCTACCACATCTGGAGCATGTCTTAGTTGTATTCCTTGGATCTACTTCGATTACTTTGACTTTATAACGTAGAATATTAACGATCTTTCTCCAATCATGTAATGCAATGTTCCGATTATGTTTCTTGCTTCTATTATACATTGCCTCTTTGTTCAAGTTCTCAAAGACATGGATATAGTCTTGGAATTCTCTAGCGATCTCTGTTGTGAACTTGTAGATGAAATCTCTAACCCTGTCTTTTTCTCTTTTGCTTAGTTTTTTCAAGAGTCTTTTGGCTTGTTTTGGGTTCTTGTTTAGCATTTTCTGTATTTTTCTTCTCTTATTGTGATATAT
>Ga0190312_1000126_pt1 | contig 27422 bp, 23 predicted proteins | sample 487007910_MG_FD_165046 | JGI IMG/M metagenome (GOLD analysis project Ga0190312, IMG submission 165046) | Hydrothermal vent sediment bacterial communities from Southern Trench, Guaymas Basin, Mexico - 4870-07-9-10_MG | ecosystem: Environmental > Aquatic > Marine > Hydrothermal vents > Sediment ... | reverse complement strand
TAAGGTTATTGGAGGCAGGTCTTAGTGGCAGGGATGTCAGTGTGAGGTTTGATTCAAAGAAATTTTCGTTTAGAGAAGTCGTCGACAAAAATATCCTTGAATTGACAAAGCCTAAGCAAAATCAAACTCCGTATGGTTTTGTGTATTCTATAGAGCTCTTTGTCGCTGAGGAGGGACACGTTGGCAAGTGGGAGGGAAGTTCTTAGGCTTATCGAGAAAGCTAAGAGCTTCCTGTTGGATCTTAACGAAATATTTTTTCTTCCTGATGGAGTCTACTTGGTTTCTAAGTCAAAAACCGTGGCCAACAAAGTTTTGATTTTTGAGAAAATGACAGATGAGGAGGCTGTGTTTAATGAGGTCTATTTGACCGGACCGCTCCTACTTCTAGAATTTACTAATATACTCTACAGATACCTTCGCTTTGATAAGGGTCTTAAAAATTATCTCAGAGAGCTGGATGAGCGCATAAAGGATATTATGCGTAGAGAAATAAACACTAAGATTCTCGATTATATGCGTTATGTCAAATTTTTCGTTTCGATGCTTAGAAAATGGTTTAGAACCGATATATCGGAGACTGTGTCTCTCAGCGAGCTTGGAATAGAAAGAAGTAGTGTGGAAAAAGTTCTGAATTATCTCCAAGAGGAGAAAACTAGGGCTTTCTCATATGTTCAGCGTTGGGATTTCACCAGCTTTTTCCTGCCACCAAGAGAAAAAATAAGAGTTTTGAGTGGAGAAGGGTTCTTTGAGTATACGGTAAGTAGTTCTACTCCAGAAAAACTTATTGCTCTAGCGGACTCTAAACGCTTCATAGCAAGTTTTCAAGAAGTACTCGGAAAACTACTTTTCCTAGCCGCGAGAAACCTAGAACTCGAAAGGCTCAGACATCTTATGCACATAGAGAAGAGATTTGAGGAAGGGTTAGTATCTAAGGATCAGCTAATAATTTTCTTAGCAAAGGAGTTAGTATCGAAGGGGAAAATATCCTTGCCCGTAGTAGTCTATGGAGTTAAAACCATGGTTGGATTAAGAATTGCGGATGAGACCGTCTACGCATTTATTAATACGGGGGAGTATGTCGTTAAGGAGATCCTAGGCGCTGAGAAAGGGGCATACGTATATTTCCCACCAGTCGACATATGTGTGGAGCTGAGGGCTAAAAATCTTCCAGATGGGAGCTATGTTGTCTACCCAGTGCAGGCACCCGTAATAATAGATGAATATTACCATCCATCGATACGTGAAAGAATTGGGAAGAGACAAGTATGCTTGGGTGATGATAGAAACTTCGTAAATAAAATTATTGTTGCGGCAAGAGAAATAGCAGAGAACAAAAAGGAAAGTATCCAAATAAACGACGAGTTCACAGTCATCTCAACAGAACACGCATTGGCGGAGATACTGAAGAAAGCTTTTATGGTCGTTAGGTACGGATACAGGCCTGGTATGACTCCCTACAGAAGCGCGGCTGCATGTGCGGGAATAGCTGGCGTACGGATTATAAAGGATAAAAGGGAGTTAGAAGAACTGAGAGAAAGGGGTGTTGAGATTATAGAGCCGTGAGAAGTGATGTTCAAAATAGTCATCTCTAAAGAAATTTATGGAATCTCTAAGACCATATGCAGGAGGATAAGGGAGGAGTGGTATGCCTTCGCTCTAGGAAGATTCCAGAATCTGAATGGCAATGACATGGTATTCTACATAACAGACCTTTACATTCCGCAGCAGGAAGCATCTATAACACATGTCCGCATACCGTCTAGTAGTATGGTGGAGATGTTTGATGCTTTCTCAGTAATTGAAAAGGAAAGGGAAAATTGGACATTGCTTGGCATGTGGCACAGTCATGGAGAGGTCAGAGTTTTTCACTCCTTTGTCGATTTGGAGAATATAAACAAGATTTTCAAAACATTTCCCACGCAGCATCTGCCTATGGGAAGCATCAGTGAAAAAATCTTTGGCCCAGAGATCCTTGGTGATATTGGTATCGAGCCGATAATATCGGGGGGCTTTAGAGGAATAAGAATGTGTTTTGGATCTACATGCCTAGAAATAGATTTTCGACAGCAGATCGACGACGAAAAGTTCTTCGCTAATTGGTACTCGCACTTTTATGTGATGAAGGCATTCGTAGAAATCATAAAGGAGTATTTTGGTTCCATACCCATAATCAAAGGCGCGCTCAGAAAGATAGTCCGCTACATAGTTAGCGTTGTTGTAAATAACCACAATGAGATTGAGGGCAAAATCTTCGCTTTTGACCCCTACAAACGTAGTGAGTCTCCGAGCAGTTTCGATGCGTCTATAAGTATTGAGAATCTCAGGGACAAACCCCTATTCGCACGTAAGGAATCATTAAATGAGATACTCTCAAAGATAAGAATGGTGTGAGTGCGTCGATGGGGAGCATCGAGGTATTCGATAGACAACTCAGATTGGATTGGTGGGATCAAAGCAGGCTTAAGAGGACAAGCATATTTCTCATAGCTGATAATCCATATGCATATATCGGCGTTATATCGGCGGTCGCTGTTGGTTTTGGCAAAATATATGTTATTGGATCTAGATACGTGAAAAATTTTATGATTCTGTTCGATAGATACACGGGGAATTTTTCTCGAGGAGTTGTTGAGTTTGTTGAGAGACGCTTGTGGAAGTTCTTAGAGGACTATGGGATGGAGCTTGAGGCTGTACCGATAAACCTAGCATCAAGCTCTGCACTGAGGCTCGTCGAGCATCTGATGAGAATCGATGACTCAGAGAAGAAAATAATTTTTGATCTATCAACAGATCTGCATGTGAAACTATTTGTATGGAAACTTATGAAGTACACCAAGTCGACTACATACATGGCTCTTCTCTCCGAGGGCGTAAAGCTATATGCACTAAGTGACCTTGTGCTTGGTGAAGATAGAGCATTTAAGCTATCCTCTCAAAAACCAGCAGTGATAATAAGAGATATCTACTCCAGATTGCAGAAACAGAAGGCCTCGAAGATCCCAATAGAACATCTATTCCTTTTGGCGAGTGGACTTTCACTGGGAGAAATCGCACTAAGAGTTAACGAGAAGTTATCAGCCGAGGGAGGCGAGGAAAGAACATTTGTTCCCACAAAAGAATTAGAGTTCCCATTCGAGGGTGCTCCGAGGCTCCGTGGTGGAACTCTGAATCTAAGAAAAGTCGTTGTGGTAGGGGTGGGAGCCCTTGGGACCTTCTATGCAATACAATTAGCCCTAATGATAAACCTCGGTCTACTAAGGGTAAAAGAAATAGTTTTTGTTGACCCAGACACAATAGAGTTAACGAATTTTAATAGACAAGTCTTATATTGGGGAGACACAATAGGGTTGCCGAAAGCCGAGGTGATGGCTGAGCGTTTTCAGAGGATGGTAAATGGGAGCGTTATAGCGAAGTATGAGGAAGCAAGATTTGAAGATGTCGAAGATAGAATGCGAGACGCCACACTAATAATAGAGGGAGTGGATACATGGGCGGCCAGAAAAAACATAGCAAGGTTTGCGTTGAAATACAAGAGACCCCTAATCTCCGCAGGAGTAACTCTTCTATCTGGCCAGGAAACATTCTATCTGCCATTCAAGACATATTGTCCGTTTCACTCGATAAACTTAGCGAAGAAGGAGGACCCCCCAGTGGATGAGAGTTGCCTAAATATAACGCCATCAGTAATATTCACAAACATGACTATTGCTTCCTTGGCGATTCTTACGTCGATCGGAGCCAAGAATCCTCTAAATGGGGTACTGTACTACAGCTTAGAAGGATACTACAAAACCTACAAAAGATTCTATTTGGAGAAGTATGATAGGCCGTGTGGAGATTAGAGCCATTTTTTATGGGGGGCTGTTCTAGGCGGCTAGTGTTTGAGCTCAAAACTTCTCATTATTGGGCCTCTTATACGTAGTATGGGGATGGGTCTAGTTCCCCTTAGCTCCAACCGTGAGTAGGGCAAATCTTTGAGTTCTCTGATCAGTTTATAAAAGAAATTCTCTATGGTCATAATCTTTTTTCTAAATATTCTCTCCCAGCAAATCCCCAGTATTTGGTAAGGTAGAATAAGTAAGTCCCTACCAAAGTCGTCTTGAAGCAGTGAGATAAGTAGTTCATCTGGGTAGGAAGCGCCGGTAACCACATTTTCGAGGTACTCGGCGAGGTCTTCTTTGTTTATCAGACCGGTGAGCCTACTTAGTATGTTGATGAGAACATCCTTTTCTTTAGCAGGTATGGTATCGGCGGCATCCCATATGCTTCTGGGCACAGCACCTTTTATATGTTGGTATAGTGCTATCATACTATAACCCACGCTATATGCTACATTTTCTAACACTAAGTTAATATTTTTACCCAGAATTTCATTCAGAGCCATGCCATAAGCTATGAAGGCTCTGTCTACAGTCTCCGCTACCGCTGAATCACTGCACCTATATCCGCTTTTTTTAAGCTCAAAGTAGTAATCAATACCATCCACGAATTGTCCATACTCAACAATGTAAGTCTCTGGGATGAATCCCTCAGTGAATCTAGTCGTAAACTCGCTAATATCAAATATCTCAGCTTGAGCATCGATGTCAGGGAGTTTTTGGATATCCAGATTAAGATCAGATAGGTTTATGAACATATCTGGATCGATGCCTCTAAGAATAATCGCTAGCTTTATCCTCCGACGGAGGGGAGCGTAGAAATCGAAGTAGCTAGGCCGCCAGATGGATATAGCGACTATGTCTTCTCCAAAATATCTCCTCGCATAGTTTGTCAAAACTTTCTTTACATAATCTCCTATACCAAGCATTAGTGATCATCAGCAGACTGAATGTGCAAGCTCAAAAAATATTATGAATACTGTATTATTTCTAAGTGGTGATGAGAGACGAGGTCTGACTGGGTGAGGAAGCTCCAAAGGGCTGATATTCTCTTCATTGGTGTCCCCTAATGAACATTGAGAGACTCCCCACTGGAATACGAAAGCTTGATGAGCTCCTCGAGGGAGGCATACCTAAGCGCTTTTTTGTTGCTGTTACTGGTGAGCCTGGGACAGGAAAAACAATTCTATGCATGCACTACATTTGGGCTGGTCTTCAGCAAGGAGAACCTGGAATCTACATAACGACTGAGGAAAGCAGGGATAGTATTATTAGGCAAGCGGAGATGTTTGGCTGGAACTTCCTAGAATACGTGAGCTCCGAGAATCTCATAATAATTGACGCTCTTATGCGCAACAGATCCGATGAGTGGTCGCTAATAAAACTTGAGGTGGAAGAACTAGTTAATGTTATCATCAGAGCGAAAAAACGCTTCGGCTATTCTCACGCGCGTGTCGTGATAGACTCAATGTCAGCCTTTTGGCTTGACAAACCAGCGATGGCTAGAAAATATGCCTACTATGTCAAAAGAAAGCTTTATCCCTGGAATGTAACTATTCTTGCTACCTCACAATATGCTATAACTACAAGTGATGCGTTTGGCTTCGGAATAGAGCATGTAGCTGATGGCATAATAAGATTTCGAAGATCCGTTAGGAATGGTATCCTGCGCAGGTTTTTAATAATCGAGAAAATGCGGCAAACAAACCATGACAGGAGGGTCTGGGAGATAGATATTGTCCCAGGGCAAGGCATCACGCTGCTTCGTCCTCTCTCATCAGTCTCCAAAGAGGATTTCGCTTTACCTCGGAAAGTGCTTAGAAAAATTGAGGAGGCAAAAAGGAAGAAGGAGGCTGAAATCTGGGGCTCCGATAGTCATGGCGAGGCAAAGAATTATTGAGTTTATGGGTATTCGTCTAATTATCAACGACTTCGTATATGAACCATCCGATGATACCGAACTACTCGCTCAGGTTGTTTTGAACAGAGTTGCACCAAACCTAAGTGTTCTAGAAATAGGATGTGGTTCTGGCGCTATATCTATTCTCTTAGCGAAAAAAGGGTGTCATGTAACAGCTACTGATATCAACCCAATAGCCGTGGAGATAGCGAGGAAGAACGCAGAAATGAACCATGTGAAAATAAATTTCTATGTCGGGGATCTCTTCGCCGGACTAAGAAAAACATTCGATGTTGTGATCTTTAACCCACCATACTTACCAGAAGACGATTATGATTTCCTCATAAACAAGTATTATAGATTGGCTCTGATTGGTGGTAAAAAAGGCAACGAGGTCATAATAGGATTTCTCAGAGGGCTCCCTAACCACTTGAAGCCGGGAGGGGTGTCCTATTTGGTCCTATCTACTCTCTCAGATATTGATGAGATTTTTCGGTACATGGAGAGCCTCAATTTTTCCTATGAGATTATTGCCTCAAAATCATTTTTCTTTGAAAAAATATTTGTCGTGGAAATCAAATTGAATCAGACGAGATGATCCATCAATTAGCTGAGAGCACGAAACTCTGGTATTTGAGTTTCCTTAAAAATCTCTAAAATTTATCTTAGCAGTTGGATGATGAGCCTTACCCTCGCGGAGCTTCATGAAGAGGCCTAGAACTCTGATATCTTTACTATTGCTGAGCCATGGAATAGTTATCGCGATTACCTGTTCTTAACAAGGAGAACTATATAAATGGTCAATATGTTTCAAATCCTTAAGTATGCTTGGAGGCTTGATGGATAATGAGACTTCGGCTAGGATTCCACAGAGACGGTGGAAAACATGAGATCGATAGTGTTTCTTGGTGGTGCAAGAAAGATCGGAAATTCGTCTATAGGGATAAGCACAGGAAATGATCTTATACTGCTGGACTATGGAGCATCTCCATCCCATAGGACCCCTCCTGAGCTTCCCATGAGGATAAACCCGCTGAGAGTGCTTGGAGTTATAATCTCGCACGCTCATATAGATCATAGTGGAGCTGTTCCATGGTTGTTTAGAGGGGCGCATAAACCTCCTGTTATTGCGACTCCTCTCACGTTAGAACTCTCTGATCTGCTTATTAGGGATATGATTAAGCTCTCTGGAAAGTATCTCCCCTTTGGTGTCTCTGAGCTTCAGCAGATGATGTCCTCAAGTATTCCGCTTAAATATAACTCGCCAATCAAACTTGGCGATGAGTGCACAATAACGCTTCTTAATGCTGGACACATACCAGGGTCAGCTTCTGTAGTTGTGGAGATAGGTGGGAAAAAGATATGGTATACCAGCGACATAAATCTAACTGATGCATGGCTTACGGTTGGTGCGGACATAGTAAGTGACGCTGATATAGTTATCATGGAGTCAACATACTCATATAAGGATCATCCAGAAAGGAAGAGCCAGGAAAAACTCCTTGTCGAAACCGCAGAGAAAATAACTAGGGAGTACGGAGGAACATGCCTAATACCCGCATTCTCGGTTGGGAGGTCGCAGGAAGTGCTAATAACACTGATGGCCTATGGGTTTTCAAGCCCCGTTGTGCTTGACGGAATGTCGCAGATAGCCACAAACATAATGCTGGCGCACCCAGAGCTCATAACGAATTGGCATGCACTGAAGAGAGCATCTGAGAGAGCGAAGTGGATGAGAACAAAGAAAGAACGTAAGAAATATGTGAAGAAGCCATCAGCAATAGTTGCTCCTGCTGGAATGCTACTTGGCGGATGGAGTAGGTGGTACTTGGAGAGAATATTTAGTAATGAGAACAACGCTATACTTTTTGTATCATACCAGGTGCCGGGGACTCTCGGCTATAAGGTGCTCAACGAGAGGGTGATCAGCTACGATGGTAAGGAGATACCTGTAACGGCACATGTTAGATACTTTGATCTATCGTCTCATGCTGGTAAAACTCAGCTTAAGCAAATATTATCCAAATTGGAATCCCCCGAGAGGATCTTCCTTGTACATGGGGAGGAGCCACACATGATAAACTTTGCTGAGGAAATACGAGAAGAGTTTGGCTTCAACGTTATCGTTCCGAAAATTGGTGAGACATACTCCCTCTAGAGTTCTAATGCCTTAACTATGTAGCTTGGCGGAACATAGTCGACTAGAAATGTTCTCTGAGTAGCCCGATATACTTTTATTCCATCTCTAATCATCCTCTCAGCATCAACAACAAGAACTATGTGTTTTCCTTTTCTTCTTTTGGCAACTTCAAGGGCATCTCTAATGGTAGCTGATAAGTGGACATATTTTCTGTCCATAGGTTTCAGACCTTCGCGCATTATTGCATTCAATTTCTCTTTTTGTGTTCCGTGATAGAGATACTTGATCTCGCCAGCCTTGACAAGAGGGTACTCGATTCTTATATTGAGGTTCTTGCTGTGGCCATATCGTGCTCTTATGAAGATTTCTCCTTTCTCTATCTTTAGTTCAAATCTATGCTTATCGTCGGTCTTAACAACATGTAAAATGTCTTTTGATGTTACCCATGAGAATCTAGGTAGGTTTCTTATTGCTACTACCAACTTACTTAGTGGGGCATACCCATCTCCGCTGAGTTCGATGCCAAATTTATGTGGTTCATGTCGTAGGATTAGCGTTAGAAGCTTGCCGAGGCTCTTATATTTGTCCATCCCATGCACCATTACGACAAAATCTTTCTCATAAGTTCATGTGTGATCTTTAGAACATCTGTAAGCGTAAAGAATGTGTTTGGAAAGTAAAGTCCCACAACGTTTTCTCTTCCGCCGCATTTCGCTCTTTTGTCAGTAATGAACCCACAGATTCTCGTGAGGTTTAATTTAGGATCGAAGGATGCTATCCGTACCAAAAATCCATTTCTAGTGACCCCTATCATCATTGCCACCGTACTTTCTTTTTGGAGAGCATAGAACACATCATCTATGGCTGTCCGCTCTCTCAAATCACCATAGTTATATATCACATAGCTTATTTCGCCACTACGTGATGCGCGACTATACAGCTTCTTAGCCGTGGGGATTATCTGCTCCTCATATCTCTGGGCTTCTTGGTTAATCCAATCATAGATCGTATCCCAATCTCCCATAGAGATGGCCATTGTAAGGAAACCATAGATAGGGCTTTTATCGGCAATCTCTTTGAGATTTTTAAAGAGGGGAGCATCAATTACCTGTGCTAATGTCGAACTGAACATCTCTCGGAGATTCTCCGAGGGCATATTCCTACTTATTATGAATGCCCTAGCTAATCTATGTGCATATTCTAACTCATAATTTTTATAATCAACCTGGTCAACCATATCGACGAGATCCTCGGGGGCGTCCAAGGTGTCCCTAAATATGTGGTGCACTAATCCAGCTACTGATGTCGAAATGCTATACTTTCTGACCAAGATTGGATTCTCCTCATGGTAAAGAACAATTCTAGGAGGCTCTGGGTGGTGATCAAGCAGAAGGTTGCTTCCTCGGTATCTAAGTCCTCTATCGCTACGCAGCTCGATGAGTATGTCCCCATTAGCCTCCATCTTCTCTAACTCCCGCGCTCGAGGGAAGAGTACTTTGCCCTCATAGGCCTCCTTTATGTTCATTATGATTAGTGCTCTAAGGAGAAAACCTGTTGCGAAAACACCGTCGACGTCGCCATCACTAATAATGTTTACTCCATGAGTCCGAACGAAGCGGAGGATTATATCTGACATCTCTTTAGCACCAAAAAAATAGGAGAAAAGCTATTTTCTTGCATTACTAATGTTTCTTGGTCTAAGCTCGAGGGGGGTCACTCTATTCCATAGAAGGACTACTCGTGCTCTGGGCACCTCATCAACAACTTCATATCCAGTCAACTCAGAGAGCATGTATGCAAATTCCCTAACGTCCTCTATTGTTGGTTGCGAATCTCTGGGTAGTCTCTCCCTAGACCTTCCAACCCAGGAATATCCCTTGACCTCAACAAAATCTGGTTCGGCGATCTCTATTAGTCGTGCATATTCTTCTGGATACACGAGATTATAATTCTTAACGGCTGTGATTCTAAAGACTTTTCTCATATTTAGAGATGGAAGCAGCTCAAGTGTTTTTAGGAGATTCTCCCACTGTTCTCTAGCATTCCAAAGAGGTCTAGTTATCATGGACCACACCTTATAGTTTGGTCCAACAACACTCACATATATCTGATGTGGGAGTGTATGCATTTGCTCCAGAGTTCGAGGCATCGTCCCATTAGTGACAATGAAAGTTGTCATGCCCCTTTTCTTGCCCAGATAGATTATATCGTCGATTCTAGGATACATCAGTGGTTCTCCGATCAAGGAGGTGGCGAGGTGGTCTGGGCCCCTCATAGCATCTTCCCACATCTCCTTGTCAATTTTGGGATTGTAGCGTGGATCAAATGATCTAAGAGTCTTATAGTACTCCTCAATAACCTGCTCAATCAAGATTTCTGGCTCATCCCAATCGATAGCTTCTGGATCCGCTATCTTGAAGGGAGGTAAGCCAAGATCCATCCTATGAACTCTCCAACAGAAGAGACATGCTTGATTGCACTCAACGATAGGAGACCACTGTATACATCTATGGGTTCTGGTTCCAAAGAACCAATATTTGTAGCACATAATTCTTTCCTTGAGTGCCATCTTGAAGTAGTGGCATGGCTCGTATGCACCATATTTTCCTATTATCCTGTATCCTGCGTGCACCAAAGCGTCAAGGTATTCTTTAGGCATCGGTATGCTTATTAACTTTTTTGCTTCCAGACTCACAACTATCACCGCTCTACATATATGTTTTTTAATGGAATATATTTTCATCGGTTTTCCTCTGATTTTCTGGTAGTATGAGGGAGCCAGCTGGGATAGGTTGACTACGTGTGGTGTAAAGAGTGGTATTGGGAATAAAATTTATAGACTTTCAAACTGGGAGCAAGCGGGCTCTAGGGATCGAGAAAGGCGTATTTGTGCGTTATTTCGATGAAAGAATCGATCTAACCAAAAATCTTGTTCTTCCAATATTTATTGATGCTCACTCTCATATCCTCAATTATGTTGTGAGGGCTAATTGGATTAATTTGACGAATGTTAGATCTAAGAGGGGTCTTTTCAACTTGATTCAGGAGGTTCTTGATATAAGAGGGATTTTTCTCGGGCAGAACTTTGATGAGTCAAAGTGGCCAGAGAGGGACTATCCGACAAGACGTGAGTTAGATGATATATCTAGAGAAAAACCAATATTTTTGCTTCGCGTTGATGGTCATCTAGCTGTTGTTAATACCTATCTAATAGAGAAACTTAGGCTACCAAAAGAGATATTCAAGGATTTCGAGAATGGTATTGTTGTGGAAGATAATGTGTATTTGGTCATCCGAAGACTGATAGATACATATGGATTAGGACTGTCTATTAGTGCTCTCAGAAATATCCTCTCCCTTGGCATAGGAGTTGCTGCTGACATGGGCTCAATATTGTCGCCCTCGGCTAGGTTGAAGGAAAAATTAAAACATCTTGTTGAGACATATTTCTACTTCTACATAGGGAACTTAGAGGAACTTCTTTCAGAGGGTCTAGGTAGGATTTTATCTAGGTATGGGGGCATAATCACTGGCCTAAAGATAATTGCTGATGGTTCAATAGGCGCAAGAACAGCCTACCTGTTTGAACCCTACAAAGATGATCCAAACAATAGGGGTCTTCTCCTAGTGCCAGAGGAGCATTTGGACGAGTTAGTTAAACTGGCAAATAAACTACGCGTACAACTTGCGATCCACGCCATCGGTGATGCCGCTATAGACGTAGTCATAAATGCTTATAGGTACTCAGATCCCAAACTTAGGCATAGAATAGAGCACCTTGAGATGCCGCACGATGATCACATAGAGAAGCTCGCTAAGTATGGTGTAGTACCATCGATGCAACCAAACTTCATCGCCAATTGGCAGCAGAGGGGTGGTCTATATGAGCATAGATTAGGTTGGGAGCGTGCAAGGAAAATGAATCCTCTTAAAACAATACTTGCTAAGCGTGGGCTAATAGCATTTGGAAGTGACAACATGCCACCAGGCCCTTTATATGGGATATATGGCGCTATGGTACACCCTCTCGAAAACGAAAGACTGGAATTTTCGGAAGCAGTTCAGTGTTACACATGTCACTCAGCATACTCAATGTTTATCGAGGACAAATTAGGGAAGCTAGAGGAGGGATATACTGCATCATTCATCGTCTTAGAAAAGATGGATATAAGTAATCCTCAAAGAATAAGAGAAGCAAAGATTCTACGAATTTTTGTCAGGGGTACGGAGATTCCCAGTTGAACAATAAAACTATGAGTTTAGCTTTCTAACAAATTTCAAAGTAATTTTACTCTAGACTAATTTAGATTAGACTAATTCGGATCATATTGTGGGTGGTATACAATAGAGCTTAAATTCGTGAACAGAAAGAGGGCCCCCCAATTCCTCTAACACTTAAGCAGCTAGAAATGGTTCTAGAGCATACTGGAAGCTAGTAGCGGCGAAATACTTTGATGCTTGCTTCAGACAAATTTTTTGCGTATCGAGGTAGTAGTATCAGGAAGAAAGAATATGAAAACCCGTAGATTTATAATTCCACAATGTGGCTTGTCATTAATCATTAGGGTATAAGTATGCGTCAGAGTGGTGGGGAAAATGGGGAAGAAGAAGAGGCGAGGATTCTTCGATGATTTCTTCGAAAGATTTTTCGGAGATTTTGACATAGAGTTCCCAACGGAGTCAGAAGTCTCTGGATACTCAATAGAGGTACGCACGACACCAGAAGGAACAGAAGTTCGGGCAAAAGTTCATGGGAATGTAGATGTTGAGAAGTTCAAGAAGCAACTAGAAAACATGTATCCAGGCGCCAAAATAATCATTGAGACGCCCGAAGGAGTATACGGAAGCGAGGAGGAAAAGGAATCATTCATAAGGATAGAGAAGCGTGAGACTATCAAGGAAGTAGAAGAAGAGAAACAACCAGAGCCTACAAGAGGTGGTATTAGGATCACTTTTAGAGATGGTAAACCAATCATCTTTAGGGATAATAAATCGTCAGAACTGATGAGAATTGAGAAAAAGGAGACAATCAGCGAGGGTAAGTCAGATGAGTCACAAAAGGAGGGTAAGGCTGTCAGAATAACGTTTAAGAATGGAAAACCAGTGATCAAGAAAATCGAGTAAGACTACTGGTGCGAAGACCTATGGCTAATATAGAGACTCTCCTCTACATAGTCAAGGATGGAAGAGTTCTGCTGATATTGAAAAAGAGGGGCCTAGGAGCGGGCCTATATAATGGCGTCGGCGGAAAGGTGGAGGAAGGGGAGACCCCGCTTCAAGCGGCCGTTAGGGAATGCGAAGAGGAAATAGGTGTAAAACCGGTCAGAGTGAGGTGGGTAGGGCTCCTAGAATTCTACAATGATGGCTCGTTATATGGTTTTGTTCATGTTTTCCGTGCGGAAGACTATGAGGGGGAGCTAAAAGAGTCTGAAGAAGCGAAACCTATGTGGTTTGGAATAAATGAAGTTCCATACGACAAGATGTGGGAAGACGACAAATATTGGTTACCAATGATCCTAAAGGAAAATAAGAAGATCTACGGAAAATTCTACTTTGTTGATGACTGGAAAAAGCTTATCAGAAGCGAGATATATCTGCTTAAGGAAGTAAGAATAATCGACCAATAATAACATGTTTTAACGATTTCTACTAGTCTAACAAATTTCTTTTGTAACTTCATGCAGATTAGTTATATCTGACAAGAAAGTTTAGTATTGCCTGTTTTTCTTCGCTTACTGCTAACTTCTAATAAATATTACATGTATCGTCAAAACCTCGTAGTAGTGTGCATCATGGGATATATAGCTAATGGAGGGACTCAGAAAAGCCGGGCGTCTTCATCTCTCTGAGATCACCTCCTTCATCATCGCCATAAGATATAATAGGGTTTTCTATTTTTTATGTGCCGAGAATTTCTCCTGGTGGGAGATATGCTCATTGCTAGTCTCGATGGCACATGGAAAGTATTCCCCGACAAAGCAAGCAAGGTAAACATCGATGAGGTTTGCGATCCGAACTATAATGACGCTGGATGGTACGATATTAGGGTTCCTAGTCACTGGCAAGAAAGCGTAGATGCGCTACGAGAGTATTCGGGTGTAGTATGGTATAGAAAGAAGTTCGATTTAGAAAATCCACAGGGAAAAGTATGGCTGTTGTTTAAGGGGGTCTTCTATCGGACAAAGGTATGGTTGAATGGGGAATACATAGGGGAGCATTCTGGCTACTTCTCGCCCTTCAAATTTGATATAACTAATGTTGTTAGGGAGAAAGATAATGTGTTGGTTGTTAGAGTCGAAAGCTACGATGAGGAGAACATAAACAGGAAGAAGCAGGTTGGGGGTATATTCTATCACTGGGACTGTAGAGACCCAACATTTAACCCAGGTGGCATCTGGAGAAGCGTTGAGATTCATAGAACGGGGCCAGTATGGTTTGAGAGAATAAAAGTAATACCTAAAATAGCTGGGAACAGGGCAGAGCTAAGGATATTAATCTGGATGGGAAGCGAAATAGAGGGTGTTGTTAGGATTAGGCTTGAGATAGAACCTAAAAACTTCGAAGGGCAGAGCATAACTCATGAATTGGATATCAAAATAGGGAGGGGCCATAATAAGCATGAAGCGGTCGTGGTAATAGAGAATCCAAAGCTCTGGTGGACGTGGGATCATGGAGATCCAAATCTATATAGGCTTAAAGCAAAGATCATAGCTGGGGAAGAGGCATACGACGAAAGAGAAATAACATTTGGCATAAAGGAGGTGAGGCTGGTTCAGAAGCATGGTAGGTGGGTATTCTACTTAAATGGTAGGAGGATTTTTCTGAGAGGAACGAACTACGGGCCAACCGATCAGCGGATAGCAAATGTGACGAGGGGGGACATAGAGCGTGACGCTAAGCTTATGAGGGAAGCAAATATAAATGCTGTAAGAATACATGCCCATGTGAATCCGCTTGCGTGGGAGGTATTTGACGAATATGGTATCTTAGTGTGGCAGGATATGCCTCTGCAATGGAGCTACGACAAATCAGTAGAGAAAGAGGCTATAGAGAATGCAAGGGAGCTCGTCCGCCTAGCCGAGAATCATGCATCGGTGGGAATACTGTGTGCCCACAACGAACCCTTCTTATACCCTGATCCTCCACTGTTAGCTCGATCCGCCTTAGCTTTCATTGTTGGTCTATTGTTCTCAGCGTTCTTTGGATCCCTCGGAATGAGGTATGGGATCTCACTAGTAAGCAACATGTTTTGGAAAGAGATACTCGGCCTGTTAGACAAACCACTATTTGGATTAATAAAATTGGGGTGGCTACTAGGGATAGTTCTGATATTAATATCTATGTTCCCTGGGTTTGCTTTAATGCTTGGAGGTTTGGAGGCAATACTTTTCTCCGTAGTAGTTGGGATCGTCCTTCCATGGGATGCCATTCTCATCTGGGTAGCCCTGTCATTTTTACTTGGCTCCCCAATAACAGCGTTGGCCTACAATTGGAACAAAACGGTTCTGGACAGAAAGCTTGTAAGGGTTTTGAGAGAGGAGGATATGTGTGTGCATCCAGTTGTGAAATACTCTGGTGGCGCGGGATGGTTCATAGACGGCACTGACACTCATATATATGATGGATGGTACACAGGCTGGCTGACACCCTTCATATGGCTTAGGGGCTATAGGCATATCAAGACATTTATCGGTCCTTTCAGAGGTGTCTTTAGGTGTGTAAGTGAATTCGGAGCACAAGCATTCCCAAAGAAGGAGAACCTGCTAAAGTTTTTGCCACGGGATCTTGCTGATAAGGTTCAGAGAAACTTCAAGGATGCGTATCCCGAGATGGCAAAGTATCTGAAAAAGCTACACCAATATCAACCAGAGTTCATGAGGCTATGGGTAAACTACAAGGAATGTAGCACATTAGATGAGTTCATAGATAGAACACAGGATAGGCAAGCAGAACTGATAAAATTCTATGTGGAGTATCTAAGGGCGCGCAAATATAGACCAACGGGAGGAATATTCCAGTTCATGTTCACAGATATAGCTCCCCTCGTAATATGGAGTGTTGTGGACTACTGGAGAGAGCCTAAGAAGGCCTATTACACGCTAAAAGAAGCATACCGACCAGTAATAGCTGTCTTAGAATGGCCAAATAAAGGAAAGGCGGGAAGGGGATACAAAACAAAGATATACCTAATAAACGACTTCGACATGAACTTCGATGGAGAGGTTCGAATAAAAGTTGATCATGAGATAGTTTTTAGGAAAGAAGTTTCGCTCCTCTCGGATTCGGTGGAGACAATACCCGCAATTTTTAGACTACCGGAGAAAAGAGGGGCTGTGGAGCTTATCGTAGAACTAGATTTAGCCTCCTATGGCGTGGTTACTAACAAATATAGGTTAGTTATAAACTGAGTTATATCTTTATCTTCGTATCTTTGTAGTTGGAGGTGCTAGGTTTGGAGCTTCAGGAGAGAATAGTAAAAGCTGTAGGTGAGCTTAAGAAAAGTGTTGTGACAATACTCACTGCAAGAATAAAGTATGATTTCTTCTTGGAGCCGATACCACTGAGGGGCGTAGGATCTGGATTTGTAATCCATGAGGAGGGACACGTTATAACGAACTACCATGTGATAGCAGATGCTGAGATGCTCAAAATAATAACTCCTGAAGGAGAAATGATAGACGCAGATATCCTAGGTGGTGACCCCCGCTTTGATATTGCTGTTCTGGATTTAAGAGGAGCTGGGTACAAGCCTGTCCGTTTAGGGGATTCAGATAGGCTTCGAGTGGGACAACTAGTGGTAGCTATAGGATACCCTCTCGGTCTGCTAGGAGAGCCAACGATAACACTTGGTGTGGTATCCGCAATAAACAGAACTATTAAGGCACCAAACATAACACTAGAAAACCTAATACAAACAGACGCAGCGATAAACCCAGGTAACTCTGGAGGACCCCTAGCAACGATCGACGGTGAGGTAGTAGGAGTAAACACAGCGATAGTTCCCTACGCACAGGGAATAGGCTTTGCGATACCCATAAACATGGCGATACGCATATATAAGGACATAATAGAGTTTGGGCGTGTTATACTCCCATGGCTTGGTGTATATGCAACAACAATAAACAAGCCTCTCGCATCACTTTATGATCTCGGAGTATCAAGAGGTGCTCTAATAGTAAAGGTCGTTCCCTACTCCCCCGCGTACAGAGCCGGACTAAGACCAGGGGACATAATAATTCGCATAAATAACTCCGAGATAGGATCCGCGGAGGAGCTCTCAGGAGCAATAAGAATGCGCCGCATAGGAGAGGTTATCCAAGTGGAGTACGTAAGAGGCCGTAGCAGGAAAACCGTAGAAGTGGAGCTTGAACCACCGCCAACAGTTTTCTGATCTTTGACACTCCTATATGAGTTGTATGAGGGTGGGCAGGCTTGTCTAATGACCCATCGCGAAAGAGAGTGTTTATTGTGCTGTATAGCGGAACCTTCATCTTCCGCGTTGCCTTTGGAATGTCAGCTCTCCTAGCAATAATGATTCTTGAGGCAATGAACTTCAGCATGGAATCTCTGATAATATTTGCAATAATGTTTTCACTGGTTGAAGGATTAATAGCTGGTGTGACTGGATATGCTACTGATATTCTTGACGCTAGAGTCGTGCTCCTATCATCAGCAGTTGTTGCTGCATTTGCTATGACAATATATATTATGGCGTATCCATTTGCTAGCGCACCACTAATATTTCTTGCAATATTGGCGATAGGACATGCAATTCATGGAATCGCGTCATCGCTGAAGGTTACTCCGACCTTGGCGGTTATAACGAGGTTCACGACATATCGAGAACGAGCAAGATATATGGGTATGTTTGATATGGTGCTTATGTATGGGCGTCTCTTAGGCATAGCGTTGTCTGGAGTTGTGTTTACTTTATTTGTATCTATGGGGGGTGGTCGACCAGAGAATGGGCTTTTTGGTTTCACAATATTGATAGTAGCGTTCATAATTACTGGCCTTGTCTTTTACTTCGGACTACCACATATCCCCCCAGAGCGAAAGGGTAAGGTCGAACATATTTGGAGAAGGCTGTTTGCCCACATAGGTGCTGGAGCAAAGGTGATGTTCAGTAAAATCAGACGTGATATTGGGATAACGTGGTTTCTGTTAGCTGCTCTTTGGGGACTAGCATATAATATTGGTCCCTACCTACTGCTAAGGGATTTTGGAATCCAGCAAACAGAGACAGGGTTCATAACAGCGGTAATAGTACTGCTTATAGGGGGAACGTCCCCCTTCTGGGGCTATGTAGCTGATAAAATTGGAAGGAAGAAAACTGCTGCGGTGGGTGTATCTGGGCTTTTACTCATCGCTATTCTAGGGGGGATAGCAGTAACATACTTTCAAATACCCCACACAGATATAAGATTTTATCTGATCTTGGCACCAGGAATATTCTGCCTAGCATCTATAGGCCCCTCATTCCTAGGTAGGCTAGGTGATACAGCTATTATGGGCGAACGGGGGGTTGTATCTAGTGGTTTTCAATTTGTCACTAGCATGGGGGAGGTGTTTGGTACTATTATTGGTGGTTTGGGCTACATATTAGGGCACATTTTGCTGAGTGGAACAAGCCTAGGACCATACGCAGGTCTTATAGGGGTGGGGATACCAGCGTTGATATTCTTCTTCTCGACGATATTCTTTGGTTTGAGGATGAGACATGATGAGGAGGTTTTGAGAGAGATAATGAAACTTGAGGAAGAAATGAGGGCCAAGGACTAGTCAGCCGAGAATTCCTCAACTATATTTTTTGTCCAGAACTGGTAGAATCTCTCTTTGAGATCCCTCATGTAAATTCCGTTCTCGTCGAACTCGAGTTGTTTTGCTTGAGCGCCTTTTTCTCCATGGTATACGAGCCATAGCTTTGATATTTTCTTAAGATTCCCAGCATTTGAAATGAATTCCTGGACTATTACGGGGGAGTTTGTGAGGAGTATTATTTGTTTGTCTTCATTTTGAGCAAGATTTACAGCTAATTCAAATAGTGCTTTCTGGATTTTTGGGGCTAGTATTGAGGGTTCGCTGAGGATTATAGTGTCCCCTCTGTTACTTCCAAGAAGCGTAGCTAATGCTGGCATCAAAACTATAAGGTCGAGATCGTAGAAGTTCGTCTTTTTCCATGAGTTGGATATTCTGTACTCTATTCCGAGTGAGGAGGGAGGTATATATCTTAGGCGGACATTCATGCCGCAGCTACTCTTTAGGAATTCTCCTATTCTTTTTGCACTATCTATGTCCGAGAATAGATCTATTAGCCTTCTAGCTACTATTGAGCTTTGGCTATCCGTACTCATTGATTGGTATCGCTCTACAAGCCAAGACCGGATGTCGAAGTACCGTATGCTGTTTCTGATCCCCAGCAGTAAGGCGTTGAAGTTTACTGCTGGGAAAACATTGGTTTTCTCCATTATAACCTTATTGTTGATTTCGGCTTTCCAAGACCAAGTTTCATGCTTGGTGATGTTAAATGTTATGTGTTCGTTTATTGATATGCGAAGAGATACGACTTTGTCCCCCATGATCTCGAGGTAAAGTTCTAGTATGTCTATGTTTTTGAATTCTTCTGAGTATCTATCAAATAGTATGGGGGAAGCACTAAAGAATAAGGAATAGAAACTCTCGTGTAGTGGGCGATTAAAACCTTTGAAGCGGAGGTAAAGCACGGTGGGCTTGCTGGTGGTACCGTTATACACAAGCTCATCGAATGATCCGAAGAACTTTTGGCTAGAGTAGCGGACTATGAGATTCGACATTACTCCATCAAGTATGCATGGTGCTATGAATATCGTTTCTTTGAGGGAGGAGAAGCCTAGTACAACATTTATTTTGCCCAGCTCGAATTCTAACCCTCTGTCATTCACGAAGACATAGTTTGATACGAATAGGTTGGTCAGCATAAATATCGCACCAACAACTAAAGCTAGAATAAGTTTAAGCTAATATATATTATCGCAAATTAAAGCGATAGTTATCATGAGTCCTTGATCTTCAAGTGAAGAGGGATCAAAGGCCGTAATTTCTTAGATATTTTGCTAATGCTTTATGGTGTTGAGCTTGAAAGAGGATATTCTCGTCACACTGTTAGCGAACAGCCACATAGATGTTGCTTGGCTATGGTCTAGAGAGGAGACAAAGAGGGTTTGCAGGGAAACATTCGAAAATGCCTTATTTCACATGGAAAAGTATGGCATAACATATGCGCAGAGCAACATGATCTTCTATGAGTGGATAGAAAAGGAACATCCAGATCTCTTTGAGAAGATCCGTAGAGCGATATCTAAAGGGAAGTGGGAGGTCGTTGGGGGATCCTGGGTCGAATTCGACGCCAATATGCCTATGGGTGAGTCTCTTATTCGTCAATTTATTATTGGGAAGAGGTACATAAGGGAGAAATTCGGGGTTGATGTTGAGATCTGCTGGCTTCCAGACACATTTGGCTTTTCAAGAACACTACCAAAGATCCTTAGAAGCGTAGGGATAAAATATTTTCTCACATCGAAGCTCAGTTGGAACGACACCACGGAGTTCCCATACAACATCTTTATATGGAGAGGCGATGACGGCTCTGAGGTACTAGCATACCTAACACCACACTCATACGAGGCATATATGAGTAAGAGAGAAGTTCTGAAGGCAATAAAAGAACAGATTAGGAAGCAGAAGTTACCGAGAGTTCTCTTTCTCTATGGGCGCGGTGATCATGGAGGTGGACCAACACCGGAGGAAGCAAAGAATGCTTATGAGTTATCAAGGGAGGGATGGATAGAAATTGGAAAAGCCATTGATTTCTTTGAGGAGGTAGAGTCTAAGTACCTTAACTATTTACCCATTTGGGACGATGAGCTCTACTTACAATTTCATAGAGGAGTCTTCACAACACAACTAGTACTCAAAGATCTCATACGCAGATCTGAAGTTGGGCTTCTTGATTTAGAAACTCTTATAGCATACCTCAGAATCCTAGGGGGACACATCGACCTCGGAGACGAGCTTGTCAATCTATGGAAGGAGGTTCTGACAAAACACTTCCATGATGTATTTGCAGGGACGCTCGCGGTGGATGTTACTCTAGAAAACATTGCTGATCTAATAAGGGTAGTTGCAAAGATAAGGTATCTCAAAGCGAGAATACTAAGAGAGATCGCTAAGATACTTAGTGACGAAAAGCAAGCAAATAAAAACTTGCTTGTGCTAAATACTCTTCCTTGGGAGCGAACAGCTATTGTCAAGCACCCAGAGACAGGCGAGTTACTCGTAGTTAGGAATATCCCTGGTTTTGGATATAAAATCGTTAAGCCCGATAAAAAATTGGCTGAAGGAACACTAAAACTACGGCAAAATGGCAGATTGATAGTTATAGAGAACAAAAGATACGTAGTATTCATAGACAAACTATCTGGGCTTCTAGCGCAAATCTACGACAAGAAGCTTCAGAGAAAACTTCTGGCAGGTCCGGTTGAGCTAAGAGTATATGATGATGATCCGAATCTATCTAGGAGGAGTGTTACAGGGGTTCCTGCGGGACTCTTCGATGCATGGGAAATCTTTATCTACGATAGAGGGAGGCCTAGATATACCTCCTTAAAAGCGAGTAAAGTGGAAATCTCAGAGGTCAATAAGGCTAGAATCTCTGTAAGAGCTATATTTGAATACTCTAGCTTTCTGAGGAAGCAACTAGTTTTTGTTGTCACCTACTTGCTTAGTGACGAGGATAAGATCAATGTAGAGATCACGATGAGAAGCAGAGCCAAACACAAACTCGTCAAGCTAGTAATCCCGATTGCAGACTCCGAAGACTATGCTATCTACGGAGCTCCATATGGGTATGTGAGGAGAAGAGATTTCTCATCTCAAAAAGCAACAGAGGAAGAGAAAGCGAAATATGAAGTTCCAAGCGTAGGCTGGGTGCTTGTTCCCATGAAAGGAGGGTCTCTCATAGTTGCTGCTGATAATAGGTTTGGCTTCTCCAAGGATGGGCGAGAACTGCAAATATCGCTACTAAAAACACCGATATATCCCTCAGAGTTATACTACAGAGCATATTTAGTTCTTCCAGAATGGGCAAAAACCCCCTCATTTGCCGAGACTTTTCTCAGCAGGGTATTTTATAAGCTGAATAAGGCTCTCTGGAAATATCTCCTAGGCAGATTTGCAGATCAGGGGAATCTCCGCTGTAGAATAGTGTTAGCGTCTAGCGATAAGTGGGAGCCTATAGAAGCTTTGAAGACTTGGAGGGAGCTTCTGACACCTCTCTACATCGCAACTGTATCCTCGGAGCCTAAGGTGTACCAACTAATAAGGCTTGATGCTGATACTATTCATGGGCATCTAAAGCTTTCTGACGATAATTCGGGATTCGTTCTAAGGATAGTTAACTACTCTGAGGAGGAGAAGGAGCTGATGATTCGCGGGGATATGATCAAGGAGCTCTGGGACGCTGATGTATTCGAAAACAGGAGGAGCAAGATAAGTCCGTCGAAAACAGGGTTTAAGGTGACATTAGGCAGAAATGAGATAAAGACTCTGATATTAGTATCTAAAGATGCTTCACAGAAATAGCTTGGAGTTTTTATTGGGAAACATCTACGGCTACTATATCCCCATTTTTGCATCCGCACAACAAACTGCTTCCGCTCTGAGCCCAACTAAGCGAACATATAGGCTGACCTAAGTTTATTGTTCTAAACTTTTTCTTGACAAGATTGTACACAATAAGTTTTCCGTCGTCCCCACAACTAGCAAGTTTTGCTCCATCTGGACTCCAAAGTACCTTACGAACTGCGTTATCATGTGGATTGAATTCGGCGTATATCTTCTCAGAATCTAAGTTCAATACATGTATGGTGCCTTCCATAGTTCCTACAGCTATGAAGTGTATCTTCTTGTTCCAATCAATACAAGTAGTTTTATGTCTAGAGATCCTCAAAACTTTTGGTGGGCTTTCATTGTTGGTGCTCCAAATCTCAATAAAGTCGCTATGTGTGGCTAATGCGAACTTTGATCCGTCTCTGTTCCAACTTGCGTCTAATATCGCTCTAGGAGAACCAACAATTTCTCTAATGATGGAACATGTTGTGTCCAAAATGAATGTGCCGCCATGTAGCATCCCTACTAAGATTTTGCGTCCTGAGGGATCGAATTTCACGACGCTTATGCCAACTGTTGGAAGTGATGTTGAGCATAAAATGCTGAGCATTTCAACATCTACTAGGAACACAGTATTAAGTCTTGATCCGACAGCCAAGATGTTGGAGGATTCCCCAAAGGATATAGAAGAGATTCCATCTCTGGCGATAAGTCGTTGCTTAACCGGCTTGCAGATAGCTAGATCACAAATGGATACCTGGCCATCTGCATAGCCAAGTGCTACGAAGCGATTATCGGGAAGCCAATCTAAACTTGTTATAGGATTGGAGCATGCATCAAAAACATATTCAATCTTATTGTATTTTGTATCGACGATTCCTAGTTTTCCGTCGGAGAAAACTATTAGCAATTTTTCGAGTCTTGGGTGCCAGTTTATATCACTAATAATCCTCCCACTTACCCTAAATATCGGAGATGTCTTTCTTTCTCTGAGATCCACAAGGAATACCTTGTTGCTAGGCTGGGCAAGAGCTATGTATCTCCCACTCTTAGCTATAACAGCTTTGGTGATTGGTGCTTGTTCTATAGGTATATTGTAAAGTAGTTTTCTGCTATGTGGATCCCAAACCCCTATTTTACCGTCCCAACCAACGCTCACTATGCTACCATATGTTGTCCAGAACACATGTGATATCATCCAGCGATGTCTCCCCAATGTATACCTTGAAACATGTCTAAGGTCGAAGATATCTATTCTATAATCAGAATCTACGAAAACTACTTGCTCACCGTTTGGGGACCAATCAGCTGAGTATATGTTGGATCCGACATTAACTCTGTACAACAGCCTGCCAGTCCAGGAGTTCCATATATTGATTATTCCGCTATGTGTGTAACCAAGAATGTATCTTCCTCTTCCTCCCCACTTAAAGCGAGATATAACTTCTCCATAGCTACGTAAGGCTATGCTTTTGTTTATCAAACTCCAGACTATGATGTTCCCCTCTAAATCACAGCTAACAAGTCTCTTTCCACTAGGATCCCATGCCATGGAGGTTATGCATGAATTGTGGTCTCTCAATACAACTTTTCGGTATGTAAGAGTATTGTAGATAATAATTCCCCCGTTTTTTAATCCTAAAGCTATTAGTGGTGCTTTTGGGTTCACATCAAAACTAGTTATGGAGCTGTCTTGGGTATCAAATACTGCCTTTAACTCTCCAGAAGGGTAATCCCAGATGGATAAGTTGTTATCCGAACCTAATGTAGCGATGCTTTCCCCATCACTCATCCAGAAAGCCGATAGAACAGTTTCGCAGTGCGGGTGGCCTCTGAACAAGTATCGTACACCGGTGGCTGTGTGAAGACGCGCTAGAGCTTCCTTATTATGAGGATCAAATAGGAGTATGTTCCTCCAAACACAGATTGCGGACTCAACATCGTTTCTCTCAATATATCGCTCTGCAAGACCTAGGAGATACTCAATTGCTTCAGGTGAAACTTCACCAGCACTCAATAGTTTTTCACCATAACCAGATGCGTGTCAACAAAAACAATAATTTCAAAAACGATATATAGTTTCGTCTAAATTTGATCCTAGGAGAAAAATCAGCGTATCAATAATACCAAACACATCCATGCGTCTTCTCATAATGCTTTTTAAAATAATATCATCCTTTATTTGTATTCAGGCCAAATCTCCATGTTGATAAAAATGAGGAATCTCATAAGGGCGCTAAAGATAATCTCCTACATAATATGGCTGTCAGTAACTCTTCTAGGAACAACAGCCTTCTATAACCTAACTACAATTCAAACGGACTTTGAAACGACAACCCAAGGATACGACAAGGTAATAATCACAGTGTCTGTCTCATATAGAGGCTATCTATACGACTTGGAGGTGTGCATAAACTTTACTTTGTATGACGATCTTGGTAATATAATTTCACGGAATGGAACGGTGATCTACCTGCGACCTGGAGGATCAACATCTTCCACGGTGGTTCTGCACGTCACACCCGATGTCGCCAGTGGGATGCTTAGTATATTCCTTGCGCAGATAATCTTTGGCCATGAATTTATTGGGTTCCACATAGAGGAGCCCATAGAAGTTGGTGGTGGTTCCTAATGGGAGCGAAAAGAAGTTTTACTGGCATAATAATGACTGTATGGACACTTTTCTCAATGGTGGTAATACCTCTGTATACGCTAAGTTTATTAGAAAGGGGTATTGACTTTCAGGGACAACTCCTAAGAATCTATGTATGGAGACTAGATGTGGGCATAATCACACTATTAGGCATCATAGCCATGATTCTCACAGCGCTTTCCTATGCTTTTGGTGGCAAAGCAGATGCAGCACTAACATTCATAAAGTACAGTATCGTTGCTTTCTATGAGTGGGTTTGGGCCCAAGGAATAAAAGAGCTAAGAGTCATTGTGGGCGACATAACAGTAAATGTGGGTATGTATCTAGATCCATGGATAATGCTTGTAATAGTTGGAAGCCTTCTAACTGGGCTGATAAAGGCTATATATAAGTACTTAGAGGCCAAAGAGAAAGAAGAATAGGCCTCCGTTGTAATATTTGAACGAGACCGTCCATTGACTAAATCTGCACTAAAGTTTATGAGAGTTAGCTAGGAAAATCTGACTTAGAGATAGACCAATCCATTTCAGTGGACGGTCTCTATTTGAACAAAACCTTTTTATTTCATCATTTTTTGGTGTCTTAGGAGGTGAACAACGATGGCAGAGAACATTTTTGTCGTTGAGGTGTATCCCGACAGCGATGAAGTCGATCTAAGTGAGATTCTCGAAGAAATCAAGAGGAAACTACCAGAATACGCGGAGCTAGTCGCACATAAGATAGAGCCATTTGTCTACGGGGTCAACAAGCTCATCTTAAGGATAAAAGTACCAGAGAAGGAAGGTCTAGCGGACGAGATAGAGAACATCCTGAGTGAGATAGAAGGCATAAGCGCAGAAGTAGTAAGGATGGGCAGGCTCTAATCAGAAAGAAAACTATATTTTTCGTAGTTATTAGTTCTTATTTTTTTATCATCCTCTGTGAGGTGATAAGCTTGATAAAAGGCGTCCCAGAGGAAAATATAACTAGGCTGATACTCAAATTCTCTGTAGACGACTGGATAAACTACGCAGAGGCTGATGTAATCATAGTGGGTGCAGGGCCATCTGGATTGACAGCAGCATACTACCTAGCAAAAGCAGGACTAAAAACATTGGTTCTAGAGCGAAAAGTGACCGCGGGAGGCGGGATGGGTGGTGGAGGGAATCTATTCCACAAAATTGTTGTGGCTTCGCCAGCAAATGAGGTGCTTGACGAGATAGGTGTGAAGTATGAGGAGGTGGAAGAAGGCGTATATGTCTTCGATTCTGTTCAGCTGATAGGTAAACTCTTGTCTGCTGCCAGTGATGCCGGAGCAAAGATATTCCTAGGAGTCAATGTTGAGGACGTCGTATTCAGAAAAAATCCACTAAGAATAGAAGGTGTCGTAGCTATTTGGTCGGCGATACCAATAGCTGGACTGCATGTGGACCCAATAGCTCTTAGATCAAAAGCTGTTGTTGATGCTACGGGGCATGATGCGGAAATACTCAACATTGTGGCAAGAAAGATACCTGAGTCAAACATGAAAGTTCTGGGAGAAGGATCTATGTGGGCCCCAGAGGGCGAAAAATTTGTTGTTGAGAAAACCTGCAAAGTTTTACCTGGTCTCTACGTTACAGGAATGGCTGTCAACGCTCTTTTCGGAGGGCCAAGAATGGGACCAATATTCAGCGGAATGCTGCTCTCTGGGCGGAAAGTAGCACAGCTCATAGTGGAGGATCTGAAGAGGTAAGCAGGTATGAATATAGATTTATTCGCATTGATCTTCGTCTTGTCGATAGTAGGTGCGATCGCTCTTGCATATGGCTATTCAGCTATTTTGGGCATTATCTATGGCATTGTTATGCTGATATCAATAGTCAAATTTGGCGCGAAGATAGGTGATTTCCTCCTAAAAAAGGATTTTGAGTCATTCCTACTATCCAGAAAACTTGGTAGGAGTGTGAGTGTTCTTCTCAGCGAGAACTATCGGTCCCTACACAAAGGGTTTAGCGGCTACATACGGGTTGCGATGTCAATAACATGGGTATCCTTTGGTATATCGCTATTAGTCCTGAGATTCGCATTACCACAGATAGTGTCCTTCGTAGGAACGCAACGCGAAGTGGGGGCAGTTCTTGTACTCGCTGTGATAGTTGTAGGCATTTTCTCAGCGCTCCTAGCACCACTCTCAATCCCCTACTGGGTAATAGCGAGTAGCAGGGTGCGTATTCTGAACAAGAA
>Ga0190312_1000123_pt1 | contig 28020 bp, 26 predicted proteins | sample 487007910_MG_FD_165046 | JGI IMG/M metagenome (GOLD analysis project Ga0190312, IMG submission 165046) | Hydrothermal vent sediment bacterial communities from Southern Trench, Guaymas Basin, Mexico - 4870-07-9-10_MG | ecosystem: Environmental > Aquatic > Marine > Hydrothermal vents > Sediment ... | reverse complement strand
CTATTTAGTTTATCCATTAAGCTTAGGTATTTTGTTTCATAAACTATATTCCAGTTACTTGTTTGAATAAGTCTTTTTCTAAGTGTTTTTGCACACTCACTTATTCTTGTTATAAAATTCCATTTCACTGCATTATACCTGTAACATGGTATAAGCTCTTCTATAAAACTACTTCTCACTAAACCCAGTATTGCTATAGCTTTATACTTAGAATCTGTTATTTTTACTAACCTACTTCTATTCAACACTATGTTGATATACAAGCTTTCCTTAATATTATAGCAATGTCGTGTGTGTTAATAGGATTTTTAGCATAGATCACTATCTTATAATTCCTTGCTGTCTGATATTCTCTATCTCTAAGAACTAATAACTTAACTTTATCTATGTATTTATCTAAAAGCTCTAGATCGATTAAGCTTACCTTACTAATGTCACAAACACTCTTATCAACTATTCTACTTAGTAGCTTTTGTTTTCTTAAATGCTCCGAATATCTGGCTACGTACCTCAAAAGATCTGTGTTTATGAGGATAGGTAGTTCGTCTATATACTTCCTAGTTGTATATGTTTTAATTACAGGTATCCTTTGTGTACTCTCTATAGCTCTTATTAATGACTCTAGTATAATCCCTTTTAGAGTAAAAACATTTCTATTTAGGACTAATACATTCCCATGGATGCTTCCATCATAATCAATGATACTACTAATAAACATGCCCACGTCTTTAATGCTTCTAGGAACTACCCAGTATTCCTTTAGCTGATGAGATGATGCTTCAATAACCTTCTTAATACTATCTATATCTCTCTCAACTTTAACACGATCACTAACTACTCCATACTCTTTAGCTACCTTAAGTACAGTATTATAGATTTTCTTGGCTATTTCAATACTATATCTAACAAACTTAGCTACATCATTGCTGTAAATACCAGCTATAGTAGAGAATTTTGCTTTCAAAAATTAATGGAGTTAACGGTTTCTGTCTCACATACCTTATATAGTCTATGTATAGTAGGGCAGTCTTCATTTGTGAGATAAGTAATATAGCACTGTATAGGTCTGTTGTTCCAAAGGTTATAGTGTGGTGCTTAAGCCATTTCCTTACTTTTGCATCAGTAAAGTATAATCCTATGTTTCTCCAAAGTATATTCTGGTAATGCTCTATAGCTTGTTGGCTGTCTAAACTCACTATAATTAGAATCTTGTTTATATCATTCCGTATAAACTCCATAATCTTTTTCGCTAATTCTCTTAAATTAGCTCTTGTTTTATTCAAGCCTTTCTTATATATTTTACATATAGTATTTAGATCTGCACTGTATTTACTAGCCAGATATTTACTGTATGTTACGATAGAGTTCATAAGAATGCTTATAGTCTCAGAAATATATTTTACATGATCATCGATTAATATAACTAACTTGATCTTACTGTTAGCCTGTAGTTTTTTATCACATATAGATAGACTTGGTAACCAATGCCTAGTATCTGACGTACTAACACTAATACCTTAGTTTATAGTAAGTTTGCAGGATATTATAGAATGCATTTGCTGTATCAACCATACATAGAAGCGAATGCTTTTTGTTAAAATAGAGACAGTGCATTCCATGTACCCAGCTATACTATAGCATATAAAAAGTGTAATTGTTAGAAAAAGGTTGTAAAAAATAGGCGGAGGACCCCGCTCTGCCCCGCATCCTTGGCCGCTAGACGACCCGGCTTTCTTATGCTATTATATATGGTTGTTGTATAGTCGTTTATATTTTTCTCTATAGTATCTTCTTTAACGTTCTTTATAGTGTTTCTGTAGAAAGGTTTATAAGTGTTGGATACAGAGATTTAAAGGGTACAGTTATAAATATTACGGGTGATTATACTGTCTCACCCACATGAAAAACCTTACATAAAGTGTCCACCAGACAAGATAGTCTATGATCCTGAGCGTGGAGAGTATATTTGTACACTTACTGGAGAGGTTATAGAGGAACGTATTATTGATGAACGCCCTGAATGGAGAGCATTTACACCAGAGGAGAGGGAGAGGAGGAGTCGTACAGGAGGACCGCTTACATCTACAGTCCATGACCGTGGATTAGCAACTGTTATAGACTGGCGTGACCGTGATGCTACTGGTAAACGTCTAGAGTTCCGCCGCCGTCTTGAGATGCAGAGGCTTCGTCGTTGGCAGACTCGTAGCCGTATACAGAGTAGTATTGAGAGAAACCTTGCTCAAGCTATGAACGAGCTTGATAGACTATCTGATCTCCTTAACCTCCCACGTAACGTACGTGAGGAAGCTGCCCGTATATACCGTGATGCTGTTGAGAAGGGGTTGGTTCGTGGACGTAGTATTGAGAGTGTTGTAGCTGCATCAGTATATGCTGCTTGCCGTGAGCTAAAGGTTCCACGTACACTTGATGAGATAGCCCGGTTTACTAAGAGTAATCGTAAGGATATAGCTCGTTGCTATAGGTTGTTGCTTAAAGAACTTGATATAAAGGTTCCAACATGTGATCCTATAGACTTTGTACCAAGAATAGCTCACGCACTAGGTCTTAGCGGTAATGTTATGAAGAGAGCTGCAGAGATCCTACATAAAGCTCGTGATAGAGGTATAACTGCTGGCAAGGATCCAGCTGGATTAGCTGCAGCAGCTGTCTATATTGCCGCTCTGTTATGTGATGAACGTAGGACTCAGAAAGAGATTGCCCAAATAGCTGGTGTTACAGAGGTTACTGTCCGTAATAGATATAAGGAGCTTGCTCGTGAACTAGATATTAATCTACCTCCACAATAGAGTTGTTGATAGACTAGTTAAAAACTATATTATTTTACCTACATACTTAAGACTATCCATTCTAGTCTATAATCATTATATTCTCTGGTGGGAAACCGAACTCATCCACTAGTATTTGTCTAACTCTATGCCTATGGTCTCCCTGAAGCTCTATCCTACCATCCTTAACTGTACCACCAGTTGCTAGTCTAGATTTTAGTTTAGAAGCTATCTTCTTAAGCTCACTATTACTACCAGCTAACCCCTCTATAATAGTGACTTCTTTACCAAATTTCCTACGGTCAAGCCTTATCTTTATAAACTGTTCCTCTCTTTCAAGTTGTTCATATAGTTCTGGAGGTAATCCACCAAATATGGATGAATATTCTGGCGCCATGTCTCGTGCTCCTAATTAAGCCTGTTTAACTGTGTATTACTGATAACTATGTATTTAGAGTAACCCTTATAAAACTTAATATGGTAAAACTATCTAACAATATATGAGCTGGTGTAGAAAATGCCCTACTACAAATGTGGTAGATGTGGTAAAATACTTACTGACGAGGATCTAAGGATGCTTCCACGTATACGTTGTCCACACTGTGGTTATAGAGTAATATACAAGGTTGCACGTAGTTTCCGCCTTGTTAAAGCTGTTTAGAATAGAGCATACTTGTTAACTCTAGCACTATTCTTGTAGCTAAGACACTTGTCACATCATTTACATCCTGTACGGGGTTAACCTCTACTATATCAAATCCAATAAATACACTATGATCAGATACACTATCTATAATGTATTTAGCTATTTTAAAGAAAGTCCATGGGTCGATTCCTAGTGCTTCTGGATTGGAAACACCTGGAGCATAGGATGGATCGAATACATCTATATCTATTGATAAGTAGACTCTATTACTTGAACTAATAACTTTACCAATATAATCTATTACAGAGTCTATTCTACTCCATAGATCATTTACTTTAAAGAATACTATACCATTATCTCTAGCATAATCTAATTCTCCTCTAGACCACCCTCTAACACCAAGTATTATAGGCTTTATACCAAGCTCTCTATAAACTAGATACTGTGTACATGCATGACTATACCTGTATCCTAGATAACTACTCCTAAGGTCTAGGTGGGCATCGAAAACTATATAGGCTAGGCCATAGCCTCTTCTAAAACTCTTTAAAAAACCTCTTAAAACACCATAAGTTAATGTATGTTCACCACCTAGTATAACCAAGTGTCTTCTAGGATAATCGTTTAACACACCCTCTACAACTCTTGAAACTCTATCTAGAGAACTAGGGTTATCTCCTACGACCACGCCGATATTACCGAGATCATAGTATCCTATAGCATCCATATCCATACAAGTGTATAGTGAATTAAACTCTACATTACATGAAACACTTCTAATAACATCTGGAGCAAACCTTGTACCAGGCTTATAGGTGACAGTATTCTCTAAAGGAACGCCGAGGACTATGAATGGAGAATCCCTATTTTCTACACAACCAAAGGGCTTAGTAGACTCTAGAAAATGCCTCCATGTAACCAAGGGAACGCACCATCCTCTACTCATTAACCCATCCTCTTATCCTCTAAAATAGTTATAAGGTTATAAAAAAGTATTATAATGGAAAGTTTCTGTAGAGTGTATGAGAATGAGTGGTGTAAGGGGTTGTCAAAGGATCTTAGTAGACTCTATAGTCTTGCTAGGAATAGGGGTTTCTACTGGCTATCTTATGAGATATACGGTGGTGTAGCTGGGTTATACGATTTCGGACCACTAGGTGTTATGTTAAAGAATAATATTATGGAGTTTTGGAGGAAGTACTTTATATATGATAGAGAGGGAATGGTTGTTGAAATAGAGACACCAGTTATTACACCAAGAATAGTTCTTAAAGCTAGTGGTCATGAAGACCACTTTACAGACCCTGTTACTGAGTGTAAGAAATGTGGTAGAGTCTATAGAGCAGATCACTTGATCGAGGATGCTCTAGGAATCAGTGTTGAAGGGTACTCTATGGAGCAGCTGTGGAAGATTATGGTAGAGAACAATATACGTTGTCCAGAAGATGGCGGTGAACTAACACATCCAAAACCAGCACTACTATTGTTTAAAACAGAAATTGGTCCCTACAAGGGCTCTCTAGGATATATTAGACCAGAGACTGCACAAGGAATATTCGTATCATTTAAACACGTTGTCTCTGTATTAAGAGAGAGGCTTCCAATAGGTATAGCACAGATTGGCAAGGTTGGTAGAAACGAGATATCTCCTAGACAAGGACTTATACGTCTACGTGAATTCACTATAATGGAGATAGAGTTCTTCTTTGACCCAGATAAGGCTTGGGATGAAGCAAGAGGTTATTTAACAAATGAAATACTTAGTGAAGAGATCAATATTGTTACAGCTTCTATGAAGGAGGAGGGTGTTAAAGGACATGTTACAGATTCTATCAAGAAGCTACTTGAGAAGAAAGCTATTGTTAATCCATGGCTAGCCTACTGGATGGCTATTGGTAATAAGTTTGTTAAAGCACTTGGTATACCAGGAGATAGGATTAGGTTTGAAGAAAAGCTCCCACACGAGAGAGCTCATTACGCTCAACAAACATTTGATCAACAGGTTTATACTGAAAAGTTTGGCTGGATAGAGGTTGCTGGTTATGCTTATCGTACAGACTATGATCTTAGTAGACATATTGAGTACTCTAAAGCAGATCTAGCTATGTTCCGTAGATTTGAGAAACCTATTGAGAAGAAGGTTGTTAAGATAGTTCCTGATATCTATAAGATTAAGAGAGACTATAGTGATAGAATTAGAGAGATCATGCCTGTTCTATCAAGGATGAGCCAGGATGAGCTATTAAAGAGTGTTAAAGAATGTGGTGGAGTACGTATAGGAGAACTGTTTCTGTCTAAAGAATACTTTATTGTTAAGGAAGAAGTTGTCAAAGTGTCTGGTGAGAAGTTTGTTCCACATGTTGTTGAACCATCATATGGTCTTGAGAGGTTGTTCTACGTTGTACTAGAGCATTCCTTCACCATAGCTAGTGATGGTAGAGCGTTTTTAAAGCTTAAACCATTCCTTGCTCCATATAAAGTTGCTGTTTTCCCCCTTGTTGCTGGTTCTAAGGACAAGCCTAGGATGATAAGAGATCTTGCTTGGAAGCTCTATCAAGCACTATATAGAACTGGTTTATCAGTATACTATGATGATGATGGTAGTATTGGTAAGAGGTATGTTAGAGCTGATGAAATGGGTATTCCCTATGTAGTTACAGTTGATTACCAGTCTTTAGAAGATAGAACTGTTACAATAAGGTTTCGTGATACACGTGAGCAAGTTAGAGTACATATTAATGAACTCTATAGTAAGCTAGTTGAGTTATTGTCCCTAAAGACTGATTGGAATAGAGTTGTTAAGGAATTAGTTATATAGATGGGTTTTATACTTAGATAGTAATGGTGAAGGAGCTAGAGTATATGATGGGTGTGTAAAGGTGTATGGTGAGGAAGGTAAAGAGGTTAGTTCTAGTAGAGAGGAGTCTAAACCAGTTATTGAAACTAAGAAGATAGATGTTTCAAAACTTATTTCAATAATACCGCCTGCATCACAGTTAAGGAGGAAAGAGGCTAGGATACGCGAGAAACGTATTAGGATAAGATATGATGAGTCTATGCCTACTGGAACAGTTAGGTTGTCTAAAGGGTTAGCAGATATGCTTAGTATAAAGGATGGAGACTTGGTTGATATAGTTGTTGCTGGTAGACACAAGTTTGTATATAAGGCTATAGTAGTTGAGGAAGGCGGGTTAAATGAAGCTTATTGTAACCCAGAGGAGTTAAGGGAAAGAGGTGTAGCTGACAACAGTATAGCTACTGTTAGGAGGCGTTCTGGTGGAGAGTAGATGGTTTCTAGAATAGACTATGTTGATCTTTTAACTAGGCTTAAAAGTACTATTGACCGTTATGAAGAGATACTTGATCTTACAAAGAATGTCTTAAATGAAGTTAGAGCTTATGGTTATTCTAGGAACATAGCATACATGGTTAGAAGATTAATAAATACTCATAATAAGCTTAATACCACACTTGATAGAGTAGATGTAAGAGAGCTAAAACTATTAAGAGACGAACTAGGTGTTCATATAAAGACTCTAATACAGTACATAGCTCTAGTAAGCATACCTTATGAAGAGGATTTATTAAAAGAAATAAGGGGTCTACTAAGGGATGATTCATATAAAGTTATGATAGATAAAGCGATTAAAGTATCTACTGTCACTAGAGAGAAGTTGAATAACTTTATCTAAAACACTTAACTATATTAGTAAGTCTCCCTATGACATACCTTCCTCTAACATCTATAATCCTTACAAGAGCTAGGCATCCATCAACATCTTCTATACTATAAACGTTTTTTACAAACACTACTGGCCCATGATCTATAGGGTATCCATAAACTTTATTGTTAGATACGATTATGTATACCTTAACTATCTTATTTAGGAAGTACTTCTTCTTAGCTTTAATATTGTATTTTCTAACAACTCTCTTTAATCTAGTAATAAGCTCTCCATATCTAAGATCTGGTTTAAGGAATTCAAATGATGTTAAAGGTAATGGCATAAACTTATATAGTGTGATCTTTTCAACACCTAGACGGTATAGTTTTTGAACATAGTTTATAGTCTTAATGTAGTCCTCCTTCTCCATAAACGGGAGTCCATAGACTAGGTAAACGTATGGTCTTAAACCACTTCTTTTAAGTAACCTAGTAGCTTTTTCAACATCTTTTACACTAATAGGCTTTCCTAAACAATAGTAGTTGTATTGATCAGAAGCTGTCTCTAAACCAATATGGACAGTAGTTCCACTAAGATACTTACCCAATATAGTAGATATCTTATCATCCACTAGACAAGCCTTAACATTCTCAATAAAAACCCTTACCTCACCAGAAGATACTTCATCTATCTCATAAATCCTCTCTAACAACTCTTCAACAGCATTATAGTTAGGTAGTGGAGGCGGACAAGGTTTTGTAAGAGGGTATGGTTTTACAAGAAGCTCCCTACCATAGTCAAGGAAATCAGGTGCTGACAACACAATTCTCCTAACACCATGTCTTATAAGCTCTCTTATTTCAGAAACTATAGCATTAATAGACTTAGACCTAGATGGACCAAATATTGCTGGTACACTACAGAAACCACACCCCGGTGGTATACCTTTCGGGCAAACCAGTCTCTCTACAAGGTTTTCTGAAGAGCACTTCATACACTTTATACAATCTCTTCCATATCCTAGACTAGTCAATGGTCTGTTATAGTTGCTGCATCCACGTAGTACTTCAACGTAGAATCTATATATCCATGGTTTTTCATAGACTTTATCTACTCTAGTGTAGGGTCTAATACTGTCTAGATCTCTATAGTCTGTATATGGTGGAAAACCTGTAAAAACTATGCTGTTGTTTGACTTAAAAGCTAGTCCTTTAACAGTTGAAATTGTTTTAAATTCTTTTTCTAAAACCTCTCTAGAGTATTTATTGAATAGTGTTTTTAGAGTGTTTTCAGCTTCTCCAACTACTATATAGTCTATACTATAGTGTTTAAGTACTTCATAGTATTCAAGACTAATAGGTCCTCCAAGAAACTTTATAGAACTAGGATTATACCTGTCTATAAGCTTAACTATGTTGTTTAAAGCACCTTTATCACTACTCATAGCAGATAGGAAGACTATATCATAGTCTTTGAGAACATGGGGGGTTTTAACAACATACTCATAGGTCCTTAAATCAGTTCTTAACCCAATATACTGTAGAACACCAGTTATAAGCCTTGGACCAGCACCTACTACATCATGTGTAGTATATCTTCTACCATAAGCTCTAGCCAGTAGATCTATTACTAATGTTCTCATGATCTTAGGCCTCTACGGTATCTGTTAAACTTTTAAACTGTTTAACTCCTTATAATCTACTAGCTACTGTTTAGTAGTGTGTGGTGTAATGCAATGGCTGAGTATTGGAGAGAGACGGGTTCGATAGCCGAAATGCATGTATTTGAAGAACTCAACAACCTTGCTAGAATGAGCTATGATACACTACGTGATTTCCGGGAGTTTGTTGATGTGTTAATAAATAATGGTGACCAAGTTATTGCTAAAGCTTATGAGAAGCTTAGAAGTAGGAAACACCGTGTTGAAGAAAATAAGGTTATGGTTATGGAGTATCTTGTTAGACTTGGTAGAGCTCTTGAAGAGAAGGATATGTATGCTTCTATAGCACTCTCTCTTGACAAGACTGTTCAGAAGATTGATGGTGCTGCTTACAGACTCTACATGTTTATTGCTAACAAGTATAGTTTTGATAATGAATTACATAGTTGTGTTAGTAAGTTTGTTGAAAAGCTTTTAGAAGAATACAATATGTTCTATGATGGATTAAACTTGTTGAGAAGTAATCCTAGAAGATGTATTAAGAATATGGAGCAAGTTGTTAAACTTGAGGAAGAGCTTGACAAGATCTATAGGAGTAGTGAGTTAGAGTTGTTTAAGAAACTTGCAGACAATATACCGGCATTGATGATTATGAAGGATGCTATGGACTTTATAGAAGATGTAGCTGATATTATTAAGGAGGCTGGTGAAACACTACGTTATCTAGCACTCCATAGAGCAGCATTAGAGTAGGTAGTGGATCGGGTTATGAAGCCTGTTTGTAGAGGTTACTTGTTATTTAATAGAGTTATTATTCTAGAACCTAGTTGTGCTAATAAAGTGTATTGGAATGGATACTTTGGATCATTCTTTGGAGTACCTAAACCACGTGAAAGAGGTATTAAGGCACCTCTAGAACTATCTCTACTTGAAGCACTATATCTTCTAGAGAAGAATTTGTTGAAAATATATTCTGGTAGTAAAGAGCTATCGTATAGTGAACTATACCGTTATGCTATAGGAAACATACCTAGATTTAGCGAACTCTATAGGATCTATAAGGATCTTAGGGAGAGGGGGTTTGTTATAAGACGTGGACTTAAGTTTGGCTGTGACTACTTAGCTTATGAGTATGGTCCAGGAATAGATCATGCTCCATATGGTGTACAAGTTCTAAAACCTAGTGAAGAGTTTGATCCAATAGATCTTGTTAGAATGGGTAGGTTACTGCACTCTGTTAGAAAGAAGCTTATAATAGCTCTAGATCTTGGGGGGCATGGGGTAAAGTATGTAGTACTTAAATGGTGGAGGCCATAAGCTATCTCTAAACAGTAGAGAATAAAAACCCTTAGAACAATACTATGGAGTAGGAAGAATATGATGATAGACGATGTTGTTGTATAAAGAGATGGTGTCTATGTACTAACCAGATTCTACTTGGTGAAAAATCTTGGTTAATAATAGACCATATGGGGATCAGGGGGGAGACAAGGGCAAGAGACGTAGATATAGTGGATATAGGGGTTTTCATCAAAAATATAGAGGTGGGAGAGGGAAAGCTGTTCCAGCTAGACGGCAGCGTCCAATGCCTATTGGCTTGAAATGCAACCCCTTATGCCCACTATTCTATTGTACACAGCGAGCTGTAGTTGTTATTAATAAGCCTTATCGGGGTAAGTATCAGAAAGTTGCTTTCTGCCGTTTAACTGGTTCTGAATGTATTGGTGCTGAGTGTAAGTATGCTTCATGTAGAGTTAGTGCTCTACTACCAGATGGTAGGTGTGCTAAAGCATTAGAGAAGAGGCGGAAGGCTAGTTCTGATGAAGAATTGTTTAAAGAGATGGAGAGTATTGAAGATATTGATATAGAGGATTTAAAATAAGGCTAGGGAGACCATTTAGTAGGTAGTCCGTGTTCTATACCCAGTGTATCAAGTACTTTACTACAGATAAATAATAGTAGATCATCTATTGTCTTAGGCTTTGTATAGAAGCCTGGTGATGCTGGGAGTATCACTACCCCCTGTCTGGAAAGCTTCAATAAGTTCTCAAGATCTATGGTGGTGAGAGGTGTTTCACGTATAACAAGTACTATACGTCTACCAACTCTTAACACATTATACAGTATTCTTTCAATAAGCCTACTCTGCATACCATATGCTATTCTAGACACTAGATCCATGCTACATGGTATAACAACCATGTCATAGCCAACAGTGTTACTAGAACTAGCTAATGGGCAAGCCCAGTCGCCATCACTATAAACTCCACTAACACACTTAAACTGCCTAACAAGATCCCTGATGCCTACACCAATTTCAAATCTAGACACGGTATCAGCCATATTTGTATAAACTAGGTATACTCTATCAAAAACGCCTTTACTGGCAAGACTACAGACTACCTCAAGAAACTTTAAAGCATATCGTACACCACTAGCGCCAGAAACGCCTATTATAAGCCTATACTTACTGCTCATAAACAATTCCTCCATAAAAGAGGGATCTAAGACCTGCGCGGGGTCATCATTTATTCAGCCCTTCCAAGCTTCAGCATCCATGTATTATTACACAGCTTCTCCCTTATATAAGGTGGTATATATTGTTCAAGGTATATTAGGTTATATAGATAAAGATATTTCTGAAGAGGAGGTACTGGGTGTGTTTAATGGATGTTGAGAGACTGTCTACTGGTGTTGAAGGAATTGATCGTATGATTAAGGGCGGTATTCCAAAGAACTTTATAGTAGCTGTTGTTGGTGAACCAGGTACTGGTAAGACAGTATTCTGTATACATTTTATAGGATCTGGTTTAGAAGTTGGTGAACCAGGTATCTATGTTACTACTGAAGAGTCTCGTAATAGTATTATTAGACAAGCGTCTATGTTTGGATTTGATTTTAGAAAGCATGTTGATGAAGGGAGGCTGGTTGTGATCGATGCTCTTATGATTAGTAGAGGTGATCCATGGACGCTTTCAAGTCTTGATGTAGAAGAGCTTGTTAACAAGGTTATTGAAGCTAAGAAATACCTTGGATACGGGCATACACGTGTAGTAGTAGACTCTATGAGTGCTTTCTGGTTAGACAAGCCAGCTATGGCCCGTAAATACAGCTACTACGTCAAGAGAGTGTTGGCTAGATGGGATGTAACAGTAGTGCTTACAAGCCAGTATGCTGTAACGACAAGTCTAGGCTTTGGCTTTGGAATAGAGCATGTAGCGGATGGGATTATAAGGTTTAGAAGGAGAGTTATTGGAGGTAGGTTGAGAAGGTTTATTGTTATTGAGAAAATGAGGCAGACACCGCATGATACACGTGTCCACGAGATCGATATTGTTGATGGGAAGGGTATGGTTGTTCTAGGGCCCTACAAGCTTACACGTGAAGAAGTGTCTATGCCTATAGATGTTGTTAAGAGAATACTTTCTGCTGAATTGAGGAAAGAGCTAGAGTTCGTAGATAATGAGAAGTTAAATGAATAATGGTAGTCCAGTATACTCCTCCATCTTAATACCCGGCAGCCGATCTCTAGACCATTTAAACAGCTTCTCCAACACTATACACGATATACTACGTGCTTCATCCATAAGAACCTTAGTCTTAACTTTAAGAACCCCGCTTAATTCCTCCCAACTCCTCCCCTGTAAGGCCTTAGCTATAAGGATATATTCCTGTAATCTAGATAACTTTGGCCTCTTACTAGACGGCAGCATCCAGTATACTCTTGCAACTCGATGCATAAGATCAGAAGCTGCTTCAAAAGTCATAGGCCCGCTACAGTATATCCATAGTCTTTCAAGCTGTATATTAGAGAACATGTTCTCTAAAACAAGATCCCTGATCAAGCTTGGACCGTAGTCTAGCATAAGTCTAGCAACTTCTACCTCTAGATCGTTATAGTTTATTGGAAGGCTTTCAAGAAGCTTTAACTTAAACTCTCTATTAGCGATAATGATGGCATCCTTAACTCTACTACTTATAGGGTGTATTACAAGTACAGTATACTCACCGCTAACGGGGTTTCGATCAGGGGACATGTGTACTGGATAGAAACCAGTCTTAAGCCAGAACTTCAGCAACTGTTCATTAACTCCAAAACCAGCACCAACCCATTCAAGACCATTCTCTCTAGCTTCTTCAATAACCTTATTTAAAGCCCATGTACCAATACCTCTACCCTGTACTTCTGGGTGTGTAGCTATACGTACAATCCTCCATCCACGTGTATAGCCGAACTCTATAATCCTAAGATGTTTAAGAAACCTATCTGGTATAATGTTACCTGGTATACGCCCTCCTTTAAGCAACTCTATAGCTATATCACGTTCTATAGGTCCTTCATTAGCTATCTGTAGTGCACAGACTATACGTCCAGAAGGTAACTTTACAGCTCTAATAATATGGTGTGGCGCATCAGCAATCATACCTAGATCATCTGGTTCATTCCTATAGTGTGCTAGGACATATATGCCGAAGAGTTGGCGTAGTTCATCCTCTCCCTTAGAGCTAAACAAGTACTCTGGATCATATTTTACATAGGTAAACCTCTTCTCTTCAATAGCCCTTAGATCATCCATTGTTAATTCAGCTGGTTCTGCGTCAAGAAGTAGTGTATCAAAATGCCATTTCTCAATAGGATCGTTTATAGAATATCTTATAGGCTCAGTCATTTCATACTCATAGACGGTAGTGGCTGGATCCTCTTTAATCCTCTTAAGGAAACGGACAGAGAAACCACGTCCAGCTCCTTCATATCCATGGATTGTTGTTGAAAAAACTAGTCTATCATGGCTTCTCCATATCTTATAGAGCATTGGTACATGAATACCTGCTGCTTCATCAACAACAACTATGTCTCCACGCAGTCTTGGAATATTTATAGGCTCCCAATACTCTATAGAGAATTTCTCACTACGTAACTCGATAACATTAGCTCCACGCTTAATCTCTTTATAACCAAACCCTATCTTATCAAGTGTTTGTTTAGCAAGCATCATTAGTGACTGTACATTTGATGGAGCAGGTGCTGTTACAAGAACTCTTACACGAGGCTTGATCTTTGATAACAACGTTATTAGTCCAACAACTCCTATACCTACAGCACATGACTTACCTCGTCCACGATCAGCTGTTACTAGTATAGCTTTCTTACGCCCTTTCTTAGGCTTTTCATAAAGACTTTCTAACAACTTAATAACATTGATCTGGTCTTGTGTAAGGGCTTGTTCATAAACTTTTTGTGGGAAGATCCTTTTTCCAGGTACAACTATTCTATGGCATTCTTCAACAACTTCTTGGAGTTTTCCAAAATTCTTTATAACACATTGTCTATCAGCATCATATACTGCTATTCCATTGTGTTGTAAGAGCTTGTTCTTAACCCATTTGATAAATATATGTCTTGGATTAGGGTATTGTGGTACAGTAAGGTTTCTTTTAAAAATAGTCATAAATTTATCCCATTCCTCCCAGTTAGGAGTTATTAATACTATGATCCCTCCTCCACGCACTATTCCTACTAGTCTACCGAGATCGTTTGGCTTCAGATCCTTTGTAAGATCCATTATTAGTATGTCAAATGTTGAGCCAAGATATCTTTCACTAATCTCGTAGACAATATATTTGACTCTACTATGTTTAGCTTTTTCTTCAACAATTTTGTTGAAAACATTCTTCATATAAACTGCTTCACTAAACTCGTCATGGAATACGTAGAGAATTGACACCTTATCTAGATCTCTCTTATACTTTCTAATAACACGATCATAGTATAGTATTGTCTTAGCTGTTAAGAAACCTAGTTTCTCTGGATCACTGCCTGATATAGTTATAAGTACTCTATACTTACACTTAACCATTAGTGGTAGTAGCTTACCAAGTGATCTAAGTATACGTGAAAAAGACTGAGGTGTCTTCAACAAAGATCACTTTCTAGCCTATATAGCCTGCACCCATATAAGTATGTTTTAATTGTCTAGACAACCTATTATAAGCATCTATAGCCTCCTTAGTCAAACTAGGCGGGATCTTCTCAAGAGCTTTAAGGAAGTGCTTCATTTCAACAGGGCGTACACGGAACTCTTCACGAAGAGCAAGCATAGCTGCTTCACGGCAGACAGCTGCTATATCAGCACCAGTGTATCCCTCAGTCTTCTTAGCAAGCATCTCTAGATCTACATCTTCTGCTAAAGGCATATTCCTTGTATGAACCTTAAATATCTCTAAACGAGCTTTCTCATCAGGGGGTGGTACATAGATTAACCTATCGAAACGACCTGGCCTAAGTAATGCTGGATCGAGTATGTCTGGGCGATTGGTAGCAGCTATAACAACAACGTTCTTTAAAGCCTCTATACCATCCATTTCTGTAAGCAACTGGTTTACAATACGGTCAGTAACACCGCTTGTGTCATGCCTGTATCCACGTGCTGGAGCTATAGAGTCTAGTTCATCAAAGAATATTATTGCTGGAGCAACTTGTCGTGCACGTCGGAATATTTTACGTACAGCTTTCTCGCTCTCACCAACCCATTTACTCAATATCTCTGGTCCACGTACTGCTATAAAGTTAGCACCACTCTCAGTAGCAACAGCTTTAGCCAATAATGTCTTACCAGTACCTGGTGGGCCGAACAACAGTATTCCACGTGGAGGCTCTATACCCATTTTCTCAAAAACTTCTGGATTCCTCATAGGCCATTCAACAGCTTCTCTAAGTTCTTGTTTAACATCCTCTAATCCACCAATATCACTCCAGTGGACTTCTGGTACTTCAACATAGATCTCCCTGATTAATGTGGGTTGTACATACTTCATAGCTTCAACAAAGTCTTTCATAGTAACCTTTAGTTCACGTAGTTTCTCAGCTGGAACAGGCTGAGATAGATCGATCCTTCCTTCACTAATGAATCTACGTAGAGCAGCCATAGCAGCTTCTTTAACAAGAGCAGCTAGATCAGCACCTGTATATCCATGTGTCATTTCAGCAATCTTGTCTAAGTCTACATCTTCTGCTAAAGGCATGTTCCTTGTATGGACAGCAAGTATTTCTCTACGAGCACGTTTATCTGGTGGTGGTATAACTATTTCTCTATCAAACCTCCCCGGTCTACGTAGTGCTGGATCAACTGCTTCTGGCCTATTAGTTGCACCAATAACTATTACCTTACCCCTCTCCTTTAAACCATCCATAAGTGTTAGTAGTTGTGCTACAACACGTTTCTCAACTTCACCAGTAACCTCTTCTCTTCTTGGAGCAACACTGTCTATTTCATCAATAAATATTATTGATGGAGCATTCTCTTCAGCTTCCTTAAATATGTCACGTAGCCTTTGCTCACTCTCACCATAGTATTTACTCATAATCTCAGGTCCATTAATAACTATGAAGTAAGCACCGATCTCGTTAGCTAGTGCTTTAGCTAGTAATGTCTTACCAGTACCTGGTGGCCCATGTAGTAGAATACCTTTTGGAGGCTCTATACCAAGGTGTTTAAACAACTCTGGATGTTTTAGCGGTAGCTCAACTATTTCACGGATCTTCTGTTTAGCCTCCTCCAGATCACCTATATCCTCCCATGTAACACGTGGTATCATACGTTGTCTAGCAATAACTTCTTCACGTACTGGTTCACTACGTACTTCTACTCTAGTAGACTCTGTAACATAGACTCTCTGTGAAGGCTGTGTAGCTGTTACAATAAAACGTAGGGCCATGCCAAAAATGGGTATAACAACAACTTCTCCACGAGAAACAGGTTTACGTAACAAGTACTGTTTAACATAGTCTGGGAAGTCTGGACCAAACCTTATAGGCTCTGTAGGTGCGAGAACTATACGAGAAGCTGGTTCAACAACTGCTTTTCTAACACTAACAATATCTCCAACTCCAACACCAATACTGCTTCTAAGCAACCCATCAATACGTACTATATCGCGCCCCTCATCTTCTGGATAGGCAGGCCATGCTTGTGCAATAACTGTTCCATGAGGTCCCTCAATCTCTATGAAATCGCCAGTACTAACACCTAGTTGGGCCATTACACGCCTACTTATACGGACAATTTTTCTACCGACATCACGTTGTTTAGCCTCAGCTACGTGTAGTCTAACTTCTTTCTCTCTAGACAAAATCTACACCTCATACACTATCTACTAGGTTTAGAATAGGTACATAACACCTAATAACACTAGCTCATGTATGGATATTTATTAGAGGATACTCTATATCATAGTATATACATTGTATCCATAAATGTTAGGACGATATCTAAGTGATTATAACTAACTATATTTATGGATAAACATAGATTAGAATATGTAAAGGGTGTAGAGGAGGGTATAGACTATGGTTGAAAGAGTTAAAACAGGTATACCCGGGTTCGATGAAATACTTAATGGAGGTATACCTAAACGGAACGTTGTATTGTTATCAGGTGGCCCTGGCACTGGTAAGTCAATATTTGGTCAACAGTATCTATGGAATGGACTACAGAAGGGAGAGCCAGGTGTTCTTGTCACACTAGAAGAGCATCCTGTACAAGTTAGGATTAATATGAGGCAGTTTGGATGGGATGTAAGGAGGTATGAGCAAGAAGGGTTATTCGCTATTGTTGATGCTTTTACAGCTGGTATAGGTGAGGCTGCTAAACGTGAACGCTATGTAGTACGTGACCCTACTGATGTAGGACTGCTTATAGATATACTACGTGAAGCTATACGTGAAACTGGTGCTCAACGTGTAGTCATTGACTCTGTATCAACACTCTATCTAACAAAGCCTAGTATAGCTAGATCGGTTGTACTACAGTTGAAGAAGATACTGAGTGGTACAGGTACTACATCAATACTAGTATCACAGGTATCTGTTACAGAGAGAGGTTTCGGAGGACCAGGTGTTGAACATGCTGCTGATGGTATTGTCCGTCTAGACTTAGACGAGTTTGATGGAGAGCTTGTCCGTAGCCTCATTATATGGAAGATGCGTGGTACAAGACATAGTATGAGGAGACACCCATTTGATATAACTGATAAGGGTATAGTAGTGTATCACGACAAGGTTGTTAGAGCTCATGGAAAGATCGAGTACTAGGCTATATGCTTAACAAAATATTTTTCTAGATCACTAAATAGGGGTTCTTGGTTAGAGTAAGATTTTATATACTGGTTTTCTTCTAGAAAGTTTTACATGAGGGATCAATACCTAGATTTATGGTTGAACATTATGTCTAGTGAGAGAGTAGTTAGGGGTTTGTATAGGTACTCTTGTCCCAACTGTTATGGTGTTAACAGCGATCTACGTCTTGTATTGAAAGCTCCTTGTGCTAAATGTATTGATGAGAAGAAGGTCTATGATATTATACGTGATATAGGTTTAGAAGACTATTACAAACTATTGAAATCCTATGCTGAAAACACCTATTATTTAAAGAAACTACATGGGATCCTTAAGATTGAGGAAGAAGTTAGAGAGTTGGAGAAGTTCTTTAGTGATGCAACTGGAGGCTATAGGTTTTGGAGTGCACAACGTACATGGGCTAAGCGTGTATTAAAGGGTAAGAGTTTCTCAATAATTGCCCCAACAGGTATGGGTAAGACAATGTTTGGTCTAGTGACAGCACTATACTTCTATAAAAGGAAGCGTGGTAAGGTGTATCTCGTATTCCCTACAACACCATTGCTTAACCAAGCTTATGAGAAGCTTTTAAAACTTAGTAAGAAAGCAGGTATTAACCCAGATATAGTATTTTTTCACTCTAAAATACCTAAGAAGACACGTGAAGAGTTTCTACAGAAGATAGATAGTGGGGAATTCGATATATTATTGACAACATCAAGGTTTATACACAAGTATGTCGGCCTACTTAAGAAGCACAAGTATTCATTTATAATGGTTGATGATGTAGACGCTATTCTTAGAAGTGGTAAGAGTATACGCTTGCTACTAGAAGTTATTGGTTTTGATAAAGATATTATTGAATCTGCTCTAGAACTTATTAAGAAACGTATAGAACTTATACGTATAAGGGATGATGATGAGAGAAAGGCTGTTAGAAAACAAATAGAGGATCTTGAGAAAAGGATCTCTAGAGCAGCTAGGAAGATTAAAACAGTTCTTGTAGTGTCAAGTGCTACTGGTAGACCGCGTGGATTATACCCTAAACTATTTAGAATACTCCTCAACTTTGAAGCTGGTAGTCGTGGTGAAGCTATAAGGAATATTGTTGATACATACTTGTTTCCAGAAAAGTCTATTGAAGAACATGTTGTCGAATTAGTTAAGAAGCTTGGTAGTGGTGGACTAGTCTATGTACCAGTTGATAAAGGTATTGAATATGCTGAAAAAATAGCAGGTATTCTATGTGAGAATGGTGTTAAAGCTGAAGCATTTCATGCTAGGAAGGGTATTGAAGTACTTGAAGCATTCTCTAATGGAGAGATAGATGTTCTTGTTGGTGTAGCAACTTATTATGGTGTAATGGTTCGTGGACTAGACCTTCCTGAGAGGATTAGGTATGCAGTATTTGCTGGCGTACCTAGACACAAGTTTAGTAGCCATCTTGAAAACCCACGTCCATACGATATTATTAGAATACTCTCAATTCTAAGAGATATACTAGAAGGTGATGAGAAGCATAAGGTAGAGCTTTATATTGGTAGAATTAGCTCTAGATTAAGAAGGCTTACACAAGCAGCTGTAGCCATACTTGGTGAGGAGTTGCAGAAAGCTCTTTCTGGCCAAGAGTATAGGGAGTCTGTTCTACTTAAAATACTTCTTGAAGCACTCGATTATGCTAGAAAGCTTCTAGCTAGAGAGGATATACAGAAGAAGCTTAGAAGACTTGGCGATATAGGTTTTGTTGAAGAAAACGGTAGATCATACTTGTTGATACCGGATGTAGCAACTTATGTACAGGCTAGTGGTAGGACTTCAAGACTATATCCTGGCGGTATTACTAAGGGCTTATCAATAGTAGTTGTTGATGATCAGAGGCTTTTAAACGGGCTTGTAAAGAGGATGAGATGGCTTTTTGAAGAACTAGACTTTAAGGAGTTTAAAGAGATCGATCTTGGTAAGGTTGTTAGAGAGATCGATCATGATAGGGAGATAGTTAGAAAGATTATTAGTGGAGAGATTGCTGCTGAAAAAGTTTTAGAGGTATCTAAGTCTGCTCTACTTATAGTCGAGTCTCCTAATAAGGCTAGGACTATAGCTAACTTCTTTGGTAAGCCTAGTATCCGCATAATTGGTGATGGTATATGTGTTTATGATGTGACTACTGGCGACTATGTCTTATCAATAGTTGCTAGTGTTGGACATATATATGATCTTGTTGTTGATGAAGGTATTGATGGAGTAGTTATTATGGATGGAAAGTATATTCCAGTATATACTGATATTAAGAAGTGTAATGCATGTGGGTATCAGTTTACTATTGAAGATGATAAATGTCCTAAATGTGGTTCAAAGAATATAACACGTAAACTAGATATTGTTAGAGCATTACAGGAACTTGCTAGTGAAGTTGATCTAGTGTTTATAGGTACTGACCCGGATACTGAAGGAGAGAAGATTGGATGGGATCTAAAGGTATTGTTAGAACCGTATACTCGTGAGATTAAGCGTATAGAGTTTCATGAGGTTACACGTAAAGCTATACTTAATGCCATACGTAATCCTAGAGATTTTGACATGAAACTTGTTGAAGCACAGATTATACGCCGTGTAGAAGATAGATGGCTTGGTTTTGCATTATCTAGAAAGCTATGGTATGATCTATGGCCACGTTATTGTATGGAGTTTGTTGTTGAAAAAATTAAGAAAAAGAAGAAGAGGAAAGGAGAGAAGATTAGTGATGAAGAAATTTGGAAAATGTGTTGTGAGGATATTAATAGAAACCTTAGTGCTGGACGTGTACAAACACCAGTACTTGGTTATATTATTGAGAGGTATGACAAGACTATAAATGCTGAGGAATATGGTTTACTAAAATACCTAGTGATTATAAATGATGGTTTAATAGAGTTAGAGTTACCACAAGACGCTATAGTAAAGCTAGGTATAGAGAAACCAAAGGACTTGATAGGTAGAAAGGTTTTTGTTAAAGAGGTTGAGAAGAATGTTGAAGAGGTAAAGCCTCCACCACCGTTTACAACAGACACTCTGTTAGCTGAAGCATCAATATACTATGGACTAAGCTCTACAAGGACAATGCAGATTGCTCAAGAACTATTCGAACTAGGTTTCATAACATACCATAGAACTGATAGTACAAGAGTATCTGATGCAGGCATAGCTATTGCCCGCCAATGGCTACAGGAGAGATACGGTGATAGGTATAAGGAGTTGTTTAAGCCAAGGACTTGGAGTGTTGGAGGAGCTCATGAAGCTATAAGGCCTACAAGGCCTATTGATAGAGATAGGTTGTCAGAACTAGTACGTGAAGGTATTATACAGCCTGCTAGACCTCTTACTAGATACCACTACCTAGTATATGACCTCATATTTAGAAGGTTTATTGCTAGTCAAATGATACCAGCAGTTGTTGTTAAACAAGTTTTAGAAGTAGATATTGACGGCTATAAAGTGTCTGTCGAAGTACCTGCTTTGATAAAGGTTTCAGGCTTTATGGAGCAATATCCATTGTTTAGTAGAGTGTGTGAAATAGAGTCTGGCGAATACTATGTAACAAACATTATTGAACGTAGGCCCTCGTTTGCAAGGTTTCATGACGTTATAAAATGGATGAAAGAACAAGGTATTGGTAGGCCAAGCACTTATGCTAAGATTATACAGACGCTTATTGAACGAAAATACGTAAATGTATCTAAGAAAGTTAAAGCATTAATACCTACTAAAAGAGCACACTATGTGTATGACTTCTTAACAAAGTTCTATAAAGATGTTGTTAGTGTTGAAACAACTAGAAAGCTTGAAGAGTTAATGAAGATGGTTGAAGAGGGTAAGGTTGATTACCAAGAGGTTCTTAAACAAATACATAAGGAGTTAGTCCACAATGTTGTTAATGTAAAAAGTGATTCATGGAAGAAAATGGTGTGTAGAGAGAAATGAGTGTTAAAATAGACTTTATTGGTGAGAGAACTAGAGATAGAAAGAATATTGCTATAGTCCATGGGAAAGTAAAGATTGATGCTAAAAGACTTAATCTAGAATTTATTAGAAGAATTATACGTATAGCTAGTGCTTATAGTGTTAGAGTAACCATTCTGCCGCCATACTTTAACACAGGCCCTATTCTAGAATACTCTGATCTTTCTAAGAAAAGATATACTAAGAGAAGGTTTGAACAAGTATCTGATCATACTATACAGGTTTTAAGAAGGCTTGCTCTATTAGAGTCTACATCAATTATAGTACCTGCTTTTCTAGAGAAAGCTGGTGCACACTACTATGTCTCAAGCTTATTTATTGGTAGAGATGGTAGTTTAAAGTATAGGTATAAGAAGATAGTGCTATCTGATATTGAAAGCCAGTACAATATAGTTTCTGGTAGAGAGGTCAACGTATTTGCTTCTAAGATATTTAATTTTGGTGTAGTAATTAATGATGAAATACTTTATCCAGAACTATTTAAGCTATATAGAGTTCAGGGATGTAACTTCTTTCTTGTAGCCTTAAACCCTCTAGTCTATAAGTACTACTATGTATCATATATCGCTAGATCTAGGGTTAGAGAGACGTATTCTCCAATAGCATTGATTGGATCAATTATAGAGTATCATAAAGTTGAAGGAGGTGCTCCAACTGTAATATATGATAGTGATGGAGACATGATCTATGAGTATAATGGACTAGATCCGAAGATTATTATTATTAATCCAGATAATATACATATAAATGAGCTAGGTCCTACAGAGTATGCTAGGATAAGGGATTTAGGTAAACTACTATCTAAGACTCTTAGAAAAATGGATAAGAATGCTAGAAAGATATCGTTAAAACAAAGGAGGTGGGTGTATAGAATCTAGTGGGGGGTCTATTTGTCTAAAGAGGATCTTAGGAAAGTCCTTACGATTAGGGTTGGTAGTTTAAAAGATCTTGTTAGACTTGCTATGACGTATGCTACTCCATCACAAACTATATTCTTGTTAAAGTTTTATGAAGGAGATAAATTAGTTGTTGGTTTACTGGGTTTGTTTCGTGACTACTATAAGTTCTATGGACTACCTATACTATACTACCATATATGTAGTGATGATGAGAAGGAGAAAGTTGTTAATGCTAACTATATAATAGCATCTACAAGTGATGGTGAGAGAATAGAGTTTAGTAAAACACCTAAGCCAGGTATGTCAATACCATTGATAACGTTTGCTGAAAAACCGCCTATAATACCTAGTCTTGAATAAATACTTATATAAATAATTGTTTAGTAAAGTATTTTTATAAAATAACCTATATCTTACTAGATAGCTGTAACTATGTATGCTACTATTATTGTTGCTATAATTGCTGGTACTAAGTATCTATAGCCTTTGATAATGCTTATACCTAGATACTCTGCTGTATATATGTAGCATAAGTGTAGAGGTGAACCGAGGTATCCCATGAATGATGATACATATACTAGTGATGCTATAGATGGTGTTATCTCTATTACTCCCTCTATGATTGGTATTGATAATGCTATACCAGTTGTTGGAGAACCAGCTATTATTGAGAAGAGTAATGGTATTGCTATAACTAGGATTGTTGTACTGAAATTCTGTGGTATATGTTCTATAAGGCATGATAGGTCTAGTGTTGTAAATACTCCTCTCAACATCATTGCTCCATAACCTATAAGTGCTAGTTGTATAGAGTCTTTTCTAACAAATACTTTAGCTAGCTCTCTTACTGATGTCTTAGATAGTATTGTTAGTAACGTTATTCCAATACTAATGCCTAAGACCATGGATAGTCTATTGATTGGTAGATTGAATCTATAGTCTAGAATGTTTGAAGTTGTTAAAGCTATCGCTATAGCAGCCATGATTGGCGAGAATACTTTTAAGAGAAGTCTAGTGTCTGCTTTCCCTCTCTCCAACTGTTTGTTGAGTGTTTCTTTATTAATTCTAAATAGTGTGGTGACTAGGTATCGTTTCCCGTCTTAGGTCATTGGTGGTTTCTGTAGGGTGGTTCATCACGGTTTCTCTCTACTAGAGGTATGTAAGCCCTCAGTAGAGGTAACCATGTAACTACTACCATAGTAAAGATTATAAATGTTAAAGAAGGACTAAACAGACACCCATACACAACACACACCACAGCAAAAAAGAACACAAAAACACCCACAAAAACCCTAAAAGACCTACAAACAAGAAACAGTTGCTTACCCTTTTAATCATGGTTCCTAAAGTAACATCATCAGAGAACTCTGTGGCGTGTACTACGTATTATGGTTTAAGTTTAGTGGTAAACTATTTTTTAGGGAAGGTTCTCAAAATGTTATGTTAAGGTGATTTTTAATGAGTGAGGGTAAGGGTAGGGTAGGTCGCTATGTACTAGCTACCGCTAAGGGCATTCTACTGTGGTTAGCTGTATTTGTGCCTAGTATGATTATTGGTGCCTTAGCTACTCTCCTTAGCGGAAATGATGTCTTAGGTGCTGTATTAATTCAAGTACTCTTCTTAGTTCTGTCGATAGTGATTACGAGATTGGCCCTTAGGCGCAATTGCGAGTTTCTAGGTTTTCGCGGAGTTGTCCCTGCATTAATGGTTAAGGTTTTTCTCACGACGCTAGCTATTGCTGTAGCAATAGCTTACGTAGAGTTTTATTTAGTGAGTACGCATGGCTTCAAATCACCAGTGCCAGGAATTAAGCAGAACATAGCCCTCTACATCTTCATGGCGTTAATCCTAGCACCAGTGTGTGAGGAGACGTTATTTAGAGGGGTGCTACTCGGCTATATGCTTGAGAAGCAGCTAGATTCGTGGATCTCGATAATTACGTCAGCTGCGCTGTTCTCACTTGTACACCTATTACCGTTCTCTGCAGCACCGATACATCAGCGTATCTTCGTAGTAAGTACAGCATTCATGATGAGTATAATCGCAGGTCACTTACGTAGGAAGACTGGATCGATAATACCAGCTGTAATCACACACTCAAGCTTCAATTTAGGCGGCTCCATTGTGTCGTACGTGTGTGCAATAGCAGAGCTGTAAGTTAGCCATAGTGATTCGGCTCATTAAGATTAGCTGGTGAGGTCACGGAATTCGCTACATTCAACTACTATGAAGGCGGCATATGACATCTGCTACTAAGTCAATGTATACTACCCTACTGCCTTCCAATGCACTTCTCTTACACATCATCAGTGTCTTTCCGTAATGTTTCAGAAGTATTAAGCCTATCGTAGACATGCTTATCGCAGGTACGAGATCCTTAATGGAACCTCTACCAGTATTACCTTTAATGTTTCTATTAAAACAAGAAGTCTTCATCAATTGCAAGAGGAATGTTATTTTAACCAGTATGTGGTAGCACTTACTGTATGCGGGATTTCTAACGAAGTTTTTTCGATGTAGCTTACTATGGTCCCAACGAACTTTAAGCCTTAATTAGGCGAGGCTTTTAATGGATCTCCTGCAACTCCGCACCTACGGTTTTCTCTACATTTCCTATAGAGGTCGAGATTATTATCTATTGCCATAACAATGCTGGCCTCCCACATACCCGCATGCTTGTCTATAGACGTATTAACTAGATGTAGGTCTCTAAGGATTTGGATACAGGAAAAACCGCTATTGGCGCGTCATGCTCCCTGCAAAGATAATTGCATGCATCGATAACAGAACTCTTCATATCAGAGCCTCCATACCGTTCACCTTGGAGTGGTGGATTAGGATTGTTTAGGGTTTTTAGGTTACCACCCCGAGGTTCATCACGGTCTCCGCCGACCCCCTCACCGCCCTACGGGAGCGGTTCTTGGAAATCAGCGGTCACCAATATATTTATTAATATCCCTGAGTTTATAAGTTTATTGGGGGGATTCCCCTAATGAGATACATAACAATTACCTTACCGTTTAATGTTGGTGGTGATGTAGCTGGGAGATTGCTTAGTACTGCTTGGTTGTTTAAAGTTGCTTCTCATAGAATGCTTGACCTAGCCAAGCGGTTCCCTGTTTTACCTGCTACTGATATTGGCTGGAAAAATACGTTCCGAAAGATAGTCTATGAAGTCATACCTAACCGGAGGTATACTGATGGAGTAATAGTGTTAGTCAGAGGTATCTACGAGTCATGTAGACAATTAGGAGTAGACTTCGATGAGGTAGAGCTTGGAGAATGGCTCATGTTCCAACAGAGTGAGAAAGAATACCCAGTAAGAAACATAACATTAAAACAAGGCTACGAGTTCTGGATAACAACAATAGATTATAATGGTAACTCAGATAGAGTAGTTATTAAGCCAACAATACCTAAGAGCTACAAGCTACTACTAGACAAGATAGTCGAAGAGAGGCAGAAGCACACAGCTAGGATAGTTGTTAAAGACTATGGTATTAGAAGGAGTAGGCTATGGGCTCGTGGAGAGATTCAGGCAACGATACCCATAGACTTTTACTACAAGTACACGGCTAGATACAGAAAGAATAATGGTAGACTCTACGGTGGCGTAGACGTTAATTCTGATAGGATTAACCTAGCAATAGTTGATAGTGAGGGTAGACTTAGGGATACATACACTTTCTGGTTTAGAGAAACTACAGCTAGGAGTTACCCAAGGCGTAGAGCTAGGGCAGTCATAGGTATGAGAGTTCATGAAATGTTGAACTATGCATACTATCATGGAGTTAAGACGTTATTCCTTGAAAGACCAGATGCCTTAGGTAGGCTCAAGCTACTATGGATAAGAAACGGTAAGCGTCTTCATAGGAACTACAACTGGAAGGTAGCAACTTTCAGAAGCTCAATAATAGAGATGACAGCAATGAAAGCACCGCTATACTCAATTAAAGTGGGTTATGTAGAACCGAAAGGAACAACAAAATCAAGAGAGCACAACGAGATAATGAAGAAGCATAGACTAGACAAGCACATAGCGTCTGCATACCTCAAAGCCCTAAAAGGACTTAAACTATCCTAAACTACCCTCACATAAGTTTCAGCCCCATAACTATGATGAACATTCTTTGACCAAATGGTATGAAGTGCTCGAGAATAGTCCTTAGGTATTCTCTAAAAACTTCAGATGGTATGTGTACATTCCCAGACCTTACGGGAACGGCTATGGTATAGGTTGTAGAGGGAAGCTAATCTAGTTATTTCTCTGAGCAAGCTTATCAGCTACGGAACTTGCAATCAAGGTATCTGTATCTATAGGAAGATGGGCGTCATAGCTCTCAACAGAACCTATAGGAAGTATCAAAGAACCTCTACCATCTTCTATATACTCCTTAAACTCGATCCATGTGAGACTACGGGGATACATGAGATTAACTCCCGACTATGAAAGTCTCGCAATGTAATGTGTATTTATAGCTCTCCTCAAATAGGAGAGAGGTTAAAGTGCCTGGCGGTAAGTGTGCATAGCTTTACAAAACTCAATAGGTAGTATTCTTGTAAGGTGAAGCTTAGTGATCCCGGTACGCATAGGCTTAGAGGTATGAAGATGCGTGTTTTATTTGGTGGGGCCGCGGGGATTTGAACCCCGGACCACGGGGGCTCCAACCATATAACAGAAGTTATGAAACTGTGATATAGTTGGTATAACAAGGAGGCAAATCTGAAGTGAAATGCGAATTCAAATATGCTATTAATTTATGGGTTATATAACAATTCTTTACGCTGCTTAAGCCAAGTATCCCTACAGTTCTTTAATGAAGGCGCTGAACAAGGGTCGTGTACGCTTTAGGTTTGTATTTGATGATGTACTTATTGTTCTTGGGAAGGTTATTCATGAAAAAGGAAAGAGTTTACGAGTTTGATGTTGTTATCCTAGAGGATGAGAGTGGAGGTTACATAGCCTTAGTACCTGCCTTGTCATACTATTATACTCAAGGTGATACTATAGATGAAGTAGTGAGAGATTGCTACGACAGAAGGTTATTGGTGTTCAGAGAGTGAAGGCTATTGCCTAGGTCTTCATTATTTTTCCTCTATCTTAGAACATAATAAGAAATCCATGTACCTTACCTATAGGCTTAAAAACAGAGTATTTTATTAACCGCAATGTATAACTTTTTAGTTTTAGAATAAACATGTCTTTAAGCTAAGTTCTATCATGCATAGAGTAATACTTATTAGAAATACAAC
>Ga0190312_1000121_pt1 | contig 28357 bp, 40 predicted proteins | sample 487007910_MG_FD_165046 | JGI IMG/M metagenome (GOLD analysis project Ga0190312, IMG submission 165046) | Hydrothermal vent sediment bacterial communities from Southern Trench, Guaymas Basin, Mexico - 4870-07-9-10_MG | ecosystem: Environmental > Aquatic > Marine > Hydrothermal vents > Sediment ... | reverse complement strand
TAATATAGTCTACTAAACTCCTAAAATCAAATACATGGTATAAAGGTATTTCAGCAATAACACATCCAGTCACTAGTATAGGCTCTATAAAACCAGCTACTATACACTTTGGAGCACAACCATATCTCTTCAAACCATACACTATATAGGAACCAACAGTAGAACCACGTGTACCCTCTAAAACCAATACCTTATCCCTAAAAGAACCCCTATAACCATATACAGATCCCTTAAAAGGATCGACTTCTCCAAGAAAAGATACCCGTCTATCAACAACAAATGGTTCCCCAAAACAACCTCCTTCAACAACAACTCTAGCTTTAAAAACCCTCACTTAACCATAACCACCTCCAAGATCCTATCAATAGATGCTAATCCTACATCAAGTTTATGCCATCTAGTTAGATAAAACAGTGCTTTACCACTATTAGTCAACACCTTATCAGGCTTCTCTCTAAACAAAGACACTATAGGGCATACTCCATAAGCTACATCTATACCCCTAGATCTAAGGATCTCTATCTCTTCCCTAAACAATCCATAGTAAGCATAGGGTATTGTGACAAGGAATAGAACGTTATTCTTTAAACCACTATACTTCTCAACCCTACTAGCAAGCCTCCTTAAATCACTACTGTCTAAGTGTGGACAACCAATATACACTAACGTATATCCATCAACCTCTACTGTACTAGAAACTCTATCATAATAACTTTCCAGGACATCCATACCAATACATAGTCTCTCAACACTAGATCCCATAACATAGGTTTCTGGAGGAGTATATCCTTCAAGAACAACTAGTGCATGACTGCCACTAGCAGCTGCTGATGCAAGAAACTCCTTAACCTCCATAAAACCCCATCTACTAGCCCCATGTATATACGGGATCACGGTAACATACTCTCCAATATATAGTCCCAGAATACTAGCCCATGCTTCATCAAACATTTCTTGTTCTAGAAAAACCTCTACTCCTACAACACGGTTAGAGAGAATATGTAAGCCAGCATAGTATGTACGCCCAGTTAGTGCAGAAGCTATTGTTAGTGGACCACCCTCTCTATTAGTCCGTGCACCATATACAGAGTTAGCTATTGCAACAGCATTACTCTCCCCCCAAGCCAGATGCTCATCCATATTTGGCTTCCTTATAGAATATGGTATACATGTATAGACTGGTTTAACACCGAGTTTTTTAAGAGCCTTTATAATTCTTAACTGTCCATCAACAAGTCCTTGGTCAAATACTTTAACAAGTCCTCCAAGATCTATGCATGTAGGGTTAACAGTAGTATATACTTGGAAAGAACCACCCATACTAGCTAGAGACTCTATAAACTCTAAACCAGGATCACTAATATTCCTATAAGAAACACCAGATACATGGACATGATCTACTTTAACAAGTCTCTCAGCACCAATAGCTTCACCAACTTTAACAATAACCTTCATAGCAATCTCTACAGCCCTACCATACTCACCACGATACATAGCCTCCTCCACACGATCAAGGTACAAACCAACTACACCATACAATCAAACTACTAGCATGACCAATAGTATCTTAATACAAGCTAGATAAATAATCCTGCTCCAGAGAAGCTAGAGACAACATATACTCCCTAGATAAAGCAATACAGATCAAACCTCTATATTCTCTCACATAAATCTACGTCTAGATGCTACGTGTAGCTAATGATAAGGAGAACTTTTACAAAAATTTAGCTAAACCTTTAAAACTATATATGCTTGAACATAGAGTAGTTGATAAAGGAATCTTATTAATGTACTAGCTATTTGATGAAGATACTTTAGAAGAATTGTGGATGATATAAGCTTTATGCTATATACTACACATGATATACTGTCATGAACTAGATAGACCGAAGCATATAGGAATTATTAATAACTAATATGGTAAAACCTTATGTTTTTATATATATCATCTTTTCAAATTCTCTACTATAGAAGTCTATGTTAGTGAGTAGAGAATGAGTAATACATTATTGCTTGCAGTAGATGTTAGTAAAGATGATGGTATGGTGATTGCTGTAGTAGGTGCTAGTGAACATGTTTTAAAGAATGAAATTGTTAGAAGAGCTTCTTGGGTTAAACATTTCCGAAAAATACCTTCAACCGAGAAGAGAGCATATATGAGGAGGTTCCCAACCAGGTTCTTTAAAATCTATCGCTATTTAAGTATTGTTAGAGTATTTAATGATGTTGAAAGAGCTACTTTATTCATTAATAGTCTATCTCCTGGATTACTTATAGTTGATGATAAAATATTTGACAAAATTAACTATAAAAACAAGATCTATGAAAACGCTCCAAAACCTAGATACTTAGAAATACTCTGCCTATTAGCTGATAATGTAGCAAACTACTTTAGAATAGCCATGAAAAAGAGTTTAAGAAAATATTTAGAGGAGCTAAGAAAGTTTGAAAAATAGCCGCCTCACGGCCGACACTACGGGTTCATCCCTTCTTCACCCGTAGCCGCACTATCAGCGGCTTAAGTTCTCCTTTACTCTAGTATATTTCATACACCTAGGTGGTAGATAAAAATTTGGATTTTAGTTATAAGAACGTATTCTGTAGAGGAAATAGGTACTACAAGTTCTAGGATATCTTCTCTAAATAGTCTAGCACTACAGTCTTTTATCTTTAGACTCTATGTAGTTCTCTATCACTACTTTCCAAATACTCTGTATGTTTTTAATTATAGTTATGGAATATCTATTTTATAGAAGAGTTCTTTTGGCTTGTCCAGCGGTTTTGTAGCGTCTACACCCATTTTATCAATTATTCCATCACATCCACTAGGGTCTAGTGTACTACCACGTGCTCTAGGTATTATGACCAGGTCTTTTGTTGCTTGGAACCTTGTAGCTATAGCCCATTCAACTTCCATAGGGTTGTCTATGTCTATGTCATCATCAACTACTACAACGTGTTTAAGACTTGGATGTCCAGTGAATGCTGCCATTATAGCGTTTCTAGCATCGCCTTCACTACGTTTCCTAATGGATACTATAGCGTGTAACCATCCACCACTACCAGTTGTTAGTCTAACAGCTTTTACATCAACAACTTTTCTAAGAGTATCCCATAGCATTGCTTCACGTGGGAAACCCATTAACAGTATGTGCTCCATAAAACCAGGTACTATAGCGTGTACTATAGGCTCCATAGTCTTGTTTACATAGACACTCTCCAGCTTAAACACCGGCTGTTTCCTCTTCTTATCAGCAATCCTCAGTATATCTGTAAACGGCCCCTCCCAATCATGTTCACGTAGAAGCCTACCTTCTAGTATAATAGCTGTATCAACTGGTACTGGTATGTTGTAGAGTGGGGTATAGGCTATCTCTAACCCATTATCTAGCATACGGTTAGCAACCCATAACTCATAGACACCATAGGGTGGGCTTGAAGCAGAAGCAATCTCTACAATAGGGTGTGTACCAAGCACTACAGCTACTGGTGTATCCTCTCCCTCCTCCATATAACTACTATATATTCTATACAAGTGCCTCTCTACAATCCTTACTGTAGCAGAGTATTCATCTCTATACATCATCCTATGGAAAGAAGCATTACATACACTATCTATACATGATACTATAACAGAGCCTGTAAGATAGTATCCACCATCAACTCTATAGTATTTTATAAAAGGTATATCCCATAAACTCCATTCAACCTTCCTAAAATAATCATTAAAAGACCTCTCACACGGCTTAGAAGGATTACCCATTGCTTCAAGAATCTTCTTATAAGCACTAACATCATCACCTACACCAAGAACCCTATAAAGTGCTCTACGGCTAGACAACAAGTTGGAGTAAACAAGTGTTTTAGAACCCTCAACTCTAGCTAAAACAACTCCATCTCCATACTTACTAGTAGCTCTTGTAATCTCATAGTCCCTACTAATAGTATCCAATTCAATAGTATTAAACAAGTTTATATAATCCCAGAGAGAGGAAGCCATAACACAATACACCATGGATGCTCTAGGTATACTCAATTATTTGCTCAAGATAATCTTCAGTAAGCCTTATTTTAGAAAACTTTACAAGCAATGGCTTATCACTATACTTTGTCCTTAAAGCAATAGATCTATCTTTAAAATCAATACTCTCTACAAGACATGGGTAGTCATGTAAACCATCAGATACTGCTACATACAACCTCTTCTCAAAACCAGGGTTATACACCCTTATACGTGATACATTAAACGCATTCTTCAACTTATCAGACTGTATATTACGTGGATGCTGTGTTGTTACAATAAAGAGTGTGTCAGCAACTCTTGAAGCATACACTACATCACCACCAATAATACTAGACACTTTACCAACATCAATCTCTACACCATAGAATAGAGGCATATTGGTTAAAACAATCTCGTCAACACTATACCTTCTAACAGGTGCTTCTTCAAGAAACCTTCGATACTGTTCACTACGCAGTCTCCTTCTAACATCTCTAGACCTACCCCTAACTTGTAGTGGAGCCTCTAACTCATAGACACTAACACCTGTCTTTTCAAAACACTTGAAAACACCATGTAGATCTCTTCCTAGTACAGCTACAGCATCTGGTTTTACAGCTTCTATAAGCCTTGCCTTATAATCTATAGCATACATATCACCAACCCATCCATCAGTATCTATTACAACAAAGTTTACCTCAAACTTATTGAAAGCATAGTCTATAAGCTCCCTAACCTCATACACGATCTTGTCTACACGATACTGTGGACGTATATCACCAATAAACCTCATAACATTAGGCTCTAGCTCCCTCATCCATATAGCCTTCTCTCTATAGAGAGACAGTGATATAAAACACGGTGGACCAATATCTGCTTGACCAACATCAGAGTCTATAATAGCTACCTGGTAGCCTTTATCAAGAGCTTTATTAGCGAGTAGTAGAGAGTAAGATGACTTACCTGAATCAACAGGGCCTATTACAACAACTCTACTAGGGCTCTTCTCCAATATCTTTTCAACAGACTCTATCCATTTAACAACTGGTTCACTATCAACACATGCTTCTTCAATACGTGCTTCAACACCAAGACTTGCTTCAACAACTGTTTCTTCAACAGCTATTACTGGGTAACTACGGATCTTGTGGACTATAAGCTTATCTCCAACACCATATCTCTTACCAAGAACATCTATAGATCCTTTTAAAACAGTTAATGCTGCTGGCCCATAGACTCTAACAATATTGTTAACTGGTATCTCTATCTTCAACACTTGTCTCCACCAAAACACCTTTCTTTAAAGCAATCATTATAGCTGCGTACACGTCTTTCTTCTTAAACACTCTATTCACTCCCCTAATTCTTTGTAAAAACAATTTCTCTATAAAGGGGTTTCTCCAAACCCTACTTGGACTACTCTCTCTTTCATCAACAAGCTCTACAACAGCTTTATCTCTAACAACTCTCTTAACACTATAAGCTATGTCTGAACCGTTAACGCCAACACCTATCTTTACTTCAAAAAACCTTGTAGGTATGTTGTTTACAAGCTCTCTAACATGATCAACTATGCCCTCTATATTACCAACATGCCTCCACTCAATAAGCTCTCCATCACCAATTACTACAACTGTATACCTACTACCAGGATCAACTCCTACACTTACTAAGTTATAGCAATCCTTATCATTAGTTGATAAAATAGCCTTCTCTAACAAATATCTAGAACCACCTTTATCAAGAAAAACCCTTCTAACCATATTCTTAAGCAGATTATACGTCTTCTCATCATCAGTATATACTATATCACTGGAAGATAAATCCTCTATACTATCTGGTACAGTAAACTTTATACCACGCTCTCTCAAGTACCTACTTACATAAATATATCTCTTAGGATCATATATTATAAGCACTAGCCTATACTTCAGTGTGCTATACCACCTATGTATAATGGAGATACAGTATCCCTTAATAACAGTATTGTAGGATGATCAGTGTTGGAAATAGGGCTAACTGGGTGTAAGATACTTGATAGAGTTCTAGACAAGAAGCCATTAACAATACTAGTATATGGACCAGCTGGTTCTGGTAAGACAAGTCTTCTACTACATGTGTCAAAGAGGCTTTCACTAAGTGGAGAGAGAGTTTTGTTTATAAGTACAGAGGGTAGGCTGTATCAAGCACGTATAGCTTTACAGCCAAGAAGCTATGTTAATGCATTATTTACAGAAGTTGATTCATTTAATAAGCAACTAGAACTAGTACTTACTACAATACCCTTTATCGAATACAAGTACATAGTATTTGATACAATAAACTCTCTATATAGACTAGAAGCTTATAGAGAGGGTGCTATTGAGAAACTAGGGCTATTACTTGGAATACTACGTAGAGTAGTAGAGAAGAATAATGGAGTACTCCTAGCATCAGCACAAGTACGTGCTGTAGAGGATGATAGAGAGTTTATAGCATCTGGTATGACTATACTAGAATACTGGTTTGACATAATAGCTTGTCTTAGTAGAGATAATGGGAAAAGAGTTTTAACTATAGTAAAACCAAGTGATTACAAGAACATATCTGTAGAATTTACAATAACTGATAAGGGGATTATATGGATTGGATGTTGAATTAATCAACCTATTTATAAAGTACTATATAGCACCAATGGTAGCTAATGCTATGCCTGTATTCATAAGAGAGGGTAGACCAATTGACGGTGGGAGAGCATGGCTTGATGGTAGGAGACTACTAGGTGATGGTAAGACATGGGAAGGCTTTATAACAGGGTTTATAGGTGCTTATCTAGCTTCACTAACGGTATCAGTATATGTAGATGATCTAGGTTTCTTCTATAAAGCCTTAGTTGCTTCAACAACTGGCTTACTTGGAGATATATTCGGCTCTTTTATTAAGAGACGTATTGGCCTAAAACGTGGGGATCCCATGCCAGTACTTGATCAGATAGACTTTGCTTTAGCAGCTACACTAGCCTATATATTGTTGGGTGAGCATGTTCTTTTAAAGAAGCCATACTTTATACTCTATTCATTAATAGCTATAACTCTCCTACATATATTAACAAATGCTATAGCATACATGCTTAAGCTTAAGAATAAGCCTTGGTAGGGTTCGATGCGGTACTAGGTTACTCCACCAAAAACTCCAGTTATACTTATTAATAGTATAGATGTACTCACTATTAACAATATAGATACTGTTATAAATAACATCATTGTAAGTGTTCTTTTATCAAGTGTTCTCCTAAACCCCTTAGGCCTCAATGTTGGCTCAAAATGTGGTAGGAAGAATGGTACAATAGCTGTCATTAGTATTAGTACCGTAGCAACTATTGATAACCCTAGATAGAAGAATCCTTGTCCAGCAGGTAGTAGCATATACATTGTTGCTCCATTATACCAGTCAGCTAACACTATAACAGTTATGATAAAAAGTATTGCCACTACATACCTCCCTATCTTCTCACCAAAGTATTCGTGTTCAAAATCATATCCTATAACACTCTTAATCTTCTTCCTCTTACTAGACATTCTTGGAAACACCCCATACTAGACAAGTATTTATTAAACTAGTAGGAAATAGCTTTTATTCCTAGATACGTGTTTATGGTAGAGAGTAGTATAGTGGTTGGTGTAGAGAATGGATAGGGTTAAAGCTGTTGCTGGAATATCTCTACTGATCATATCAATTATACTATACGTGTATATAGCCTATACAATACCGTCCAGAGTGCTTGATGATAAAGCTCCATGGATGCATAAACATGTTATAGAGTTCTATAGAGAAGCTTCTACAAGCAGGGATCATGTTCTCTGGTATGTTGTTGGAAAGGACTTGTATAGATCACCTATACTACTGGATATAGTGGTTGCAGCTGCCACTAGTTTAAGTAATCTAGGATTAGTTTCTATAACTTTATCAATAATTCTTAGCATACTAGTCTATATTACAACATATACTACATTTAAAGAACATGTTGCAGCAGGTATTGCTTCACTATTAACAGTTACAACACCTGTTGTCATGTACTGGTTTAGGATTAACATGTATGGTTCTTATGTAATGCTTGTTATAGGCTATCTTACAGTTCTAGTATATTCTATAGCTTTAAAGAGGAGATCTATGCCATTAACGATATTGACGGCTATACTAGTTTCAATACTGTGGATTACATGGAGTAGTGGGTGGTTTCTACTACTAATAGTTACTAGCTATACACTAGTCCTCATATACTCTGGTATCTATAATAGATATGTATTGTTGTCTAACATACTGTTCCTCTTAACAACAATCCCTCTAAACATTATCGGTTTATCTAGGTATGTGACAGTATACCATATAATATCATACTATCTACTAGGCTTAAGCACTATAGCACTAGTAGTACTTAATAAAGTACTGTCTAGAGAGAAAGCTATTGCAAGCAATATATGGAAACTAGTTGGTTCAACAGCTCCAGCGGTAATGGCAATAGCTTTAACACTTATAACAGTATACTATATAAAACCACCTGGCTTCATGGAGATATATGTTAAAACGTATAGACCACTACCAGACTATATGTCCATAGCTATACTAGCACCGTTTGCTCTAGTGCTCTTTATGAGAGCTGGCTATCTATCAAATATTGTTGAAAAACCACTAGAGTACTTCCTTGTATCAGGTTTTATAGCTGGTATATTGTTTGCTTCAATAGACCCTAGTTTAGCTGTCTATGCTGTAGCCTCTATAGCTCCAATGATAGCCTATGGTCTTGAGAGACTATACTGGGCTACTGTGGGGACACTCTCTGGAAAGATCAAGTACTTGGTTATAGCTGCTGTAATATGGATTATAGCTGCTTCACTAATAGCTAACGCCTACTCTAGCTATACAGTTGCTTTATCAAAGCCAGCAGTATACTATGGCCCAGTACCACGTGGTTTAGTTGAAGGTGTTCTAGAAAACTCTACACTACTCAGTATACTAGATTATGTTGGAGAAAACTCTATAGTTGTTACATATTGGGGTAGGAGCTACTGGATTGTAGGCTATAGAGACGACTTATACACTCTAGCAGATGATAATGGCCCATTAGAAGGATACAAGCTTGTATCAAGAATACTATTGAGTGACGAGTATACAGCACTAGGCATTATAAACAATACTATAGTTAAGGATAGGAATACTACAGTATACATATTATTGAGTGAGATAGTTAGTGTTGAGAAACACCCAGTATTAGGTACTAAGAATGCTCATATAGGTAGACCAGTAGTTTTTAGAAGGCCTGGTGAAGAGTCTGAAGTAAGGTTTATACCATTAGATGATGCTGCACGTATAATTAACTACATAGATCTAGCAGGTTATGATACTAGGAGATATATTGATAAATCTAAAGCTACCTACTCTTTTGAAACTCCTCTAGCATGGAATGATAATATGAGGAGAACTGTATTCTTCAGCCTCCTTATAACAGCTATTAACAAGCTTGGTTATTCAGCTATCAACGATGTATATAGTAAGCTTGAAATAGACTTAGCTGATATTGAGAAACCTAGACATATAGTGTTTGTAAATGCTTCAATGACATACATGTACACTGTTTCAACAGAGAGAATGGATTATAAAGTATACTGGATGGTTGCACTATATCGTGTAGAACTAGGTGGTTAGCTCCCTAGTTCAAAAGGGCTACGTCTATCAAGTCTTACTAATCCAGCCTTAACCTTCATTTCTAGACGATAGCGTAGATACTTGTCTTCTGGAGAAAACCTTGGTGGATGGGGTACGCGTAGTGGTGAACCACATTCTGGACACTTATCTCTATGCAACGTGTATCTACCACACTTACTACACTTACGCATAACCCATTTCACTTCTTTTCACGCTCAAACCTCATTTCAACACCTAGACTCTTAGCCATATCCTCTATAGTCTCTAGTATAGACTCTAATGCTTTCTCAGCAATCTTATAGTCTATAGCCTCTATCTCTACAACATATCTTGGAGCACCAAGTGTATAGACACGAGTCTTTACATCACCTCCATGTTTAACAGCTGTCTCAGGTATTGATAACAGTATTTTACGTATATCCTCTACACCATAGGGTTTAGTACTGCGTAGAAACAGTATTCCACGAATACGGACTTTCCTAATTCTAACATGTCTCTTAACCTCCTGCATAATAGGCTCTATCCAATCCTCAGGTATCCCTGCTTCACGTAGAGCATCTGGTCCACGTAACACTGCTTCTTCAAGACCATACATTGGGTCGCCGTAGGCGTCTTCAAGCTTCCATATAACATCACTATATGCTTCATCAAGAGACTTACCAGTCTTTGAAGCAATCAACTCTATAATCTTAGCTACTTTAACATATCTCTTCCACCAAAGCATCTTCCTCCTACGATCACTATCTGGGACTTTCTTAAGACTAACATCAACTGTTTTACGGTGACGGTTGACACGAATTACTTTTACAACAATCTTCTGTCCTTCACGAATAACATCACGTATGCTGCGTATCCATCTAGTAGAAACCTCGCTCCATGGAAGATAAGCTTCAAGATTATTGTATTCATCAAGCTTTACATAAGCTCCATAATCAAATATCTTATCAACAGTTGCTACAACATACTCTCCAACACTAGGCAGTTCCTTTCTAGCTTTAACCATACCATATACACCTCTCTAGAATAGTATAGTCAAGAACTCATTATTTAAATAAATAGCTAGTCTTCTATAGAAACAATTCAGCCTAGTTCAGCAATAACGTCTGCATGTTCACGGATAATCTTTGCTTTACCACCAGTTGGTTTAACAAGTATTGTACCACAAACCTTGCATCTAGCAGGGAATGTAGCGTGGTCAAACACTATGTTTTCTGCTCCACAAACCTTACAGAGTACTCTAAGAAACTTACTCTTAGGCTGTGGTATAAGGATCTTCCTCTTCTTAACCACTACCTACCAGCCTCCACAAGCTCTACTTTCTTAAGCCTAACCCCTCTACGATGCAGTATGTAGCCGCATTTACGGCATTTAAGCTTTAATACAATATTCTTAGTAACCTTAGCAAACCTCTTCTGTTCAGGCTTCCTCTTACTACCATACCCCTCTTGCTTCCTCCTATACCTACGCTCACCTTCAGCTAGAGACCTACGCTTACCAGCCTTATAGATCATTACAGAGTGTTCTGTATGAGCTCTACATCTAGGACAGTATGTTTTAATAACCTTTGGCACCTTCATCCTAGTAGCCAGCCTCCACTCTAGCCTACTAGATACACTCTAAGCTATTTCTCTATGGATATACTATATAGGTATTAAAGCTTACCACTCTCTAGACTATCTATAAGAAAAGACTTTACTGGACAAACATAGTCTAGAGCATAATAGAATGCTGCTGTAAACAAATCCATTGAACCAATATCACCCCTCCTCCACAACCTACCATTATATACAAGATCCCTTGCAGCCTTAACAACAACAGCCATGTCCGGTGTTAACAGTATTCTAGCAGACAAGTAGTCTCTCAACAACTCAACAACTCTGTTAAAACCATTAAGTAGTCTATAGTCAAAAGACTCTTTATCAGAACTAGAGCTTAAAACAGCTTTTACAATCCTTAACTTAACAAGTTTCTCAACATCACCAACAGATCTCTTATAATACTTCTTAAAAAACTCTCTAGAAAACCCACCAGCTCTCCAAACACTAGTTATAGAATCATATATACCTTTATGAATATCCTTTACAACATCATCACTAATACGTGTAAGCTCGCCAGACCTTGCTTCATCACGTAGTAAACCTAGATATCTTACCGACATGGTTCAACAACCTCTAAACCACTATAATCAACTATATCTACAAGACCTTTTAAAACAAGGTATAAAGCTATATAACCATCAACTCTAAGCCTCCCACCACTTCTTAAAAACAACTCTTTATCAAGAAACCATGTTTTAGGCAGATCATATCTTGGCTTAACAACAGCTTCTCCATCAACTATTCTAAAGTCTCTAAAACTATAGTCAAAGTCTTTATCAGGATCAAGCTGGCATATAGCTAGCCCGGACTTACCATTAACTGAGTGTATGAAGCGTGACAACCTACTAGTATCTATTGTCACAACAGTATCCAGGTCTACACGTACTGCATCAATAAGGCTTACTAGTTCGTCATAGTCTACAACAATATAGTCACCACGATCCTCTGGTTCAAGAAGTTGTTCAGCCAACACTTTAAGCCTATTTCTTAAACCATACTCTCTATCCTTAAAGAACAATGCTTTAGCCTCTCTACCCCTACCAATTCTAGGCATAATCTTCTCTAAAACAATGTTTGACAAGTTAATGTATTCTACAATAGCTCTACGTGAGTCACGATCAAGTGTTGCTAAGTGCTCATCCTCAACTCTTACATGGAATCCGCGACTGCCAGAAAACGTTACAGTAACTTTCCTTGCACCAAACTCGTTCTCCATTATATCAATAAGTGTTAGTACATCAGCCCACCCTCTTCTAAGACACTCTACACTAATCTGTGGTATACTAGCTAGTTCTTTAGAACCACATTTAGGACACTCCTTAATATGATCCCTGGTAGAGTAGCCGCATTTAAGACAAACATATACTGCTTCACTACACCCCTCATAATGGTCTACATCTATGTCAAACATTAGATCAGCTTTTATAAGTCCTTTAGAATCCATATCAGTTGCAGATGGATCCTCATATACTGCTACAGAATAGTATAGGTGTAGTGGAGGGTTCTCTATAATGTACTCATAAAGCTTGATCATTGATGGAAAGGATAGGTGTCTAATATAGGTTTTAGAGCCAATAGGCTGTACAGCAATCTCTCTCTTAGGGAGTAGCGGTGGTTCTTTAAGTATACGTAGACTATAGTAGCTTCTAAGAGTATCTACTAAAAACCTCTTATTACTCTGTTCTAGGAGCAACATAGAATACCAGTCTACCCTCTTGTGGAAGTAGATACTCTATCTTACAAGGTATAGCATTACCAAATTCAAACACTACCTCGTTAGCAGCTTGTGCAGCACCTACAATGTCTGATAAATAATCTGTAGAGTATATAGCACGTGCTTCCTCACTAGCATCAAACTCTAGTAACGCACCACTCTCTTCACTAAGCTCGATCTCTGCTTCAGCTAGATCGCTTGAACTACGTGCTATAAACTGTCTTGTATCAGGTTTAACCATAAACTCTATAGAATCTCCTATAGGCTCTAGATCCTTAACAAGATCCCTTAATACTGTACTAAGCATCTTAACTCTAGCTGTAAACGGGATCTTCAGAGCCGGGAGCTTTTCAGCTGTTGTCTGTATAGATGGTATAATAAACTTACGTGAACCCTTACCAATAAATCCTATAGCCAGCCTACCTCCTTCAACAGTTTCAAGTAACAATCGATCATCTTTAGTAGCTCTACGCAGGATCTTAGATAGATCATCTAGATTTACTCCAACAGACTCCTCTTTCTCAACCACGAATTCATCAAAACCAGTACTAGGCATACTATAGTCTACAAGAACTACACGTGAAGCATCAATAGCTTTAAGGTAGAAGCCGTTTTCATTAATAGTGAATGCTGCTTCTTCAATGATCTTACCAATAGCACTTATAGCATACCTCCAAACCCTTGCATCAGAAAATAGTATCTTCAAAACCACTAGACACCTCTATAACAACACTAGTATACTCTACCATTATATTCTTTAGGATATATAGAGTTATATTAAATAATCTATAGGTGTTGAGAATAGCGTCTACTACTCTCTACACTTCTTATCTAGAAAACTAATACCATTCCTAGCTAGTAGGAGAGCTCTATAGACTAGTGTTTTAGAAGCTATATGTGGTGGTGTAGAATAGTAGGCTTCACGTAGACAAACCTCTATCTTTAAAAGTATCTTCTTAACAAACTCTATTTCTCCACCAGACTCCATGAAGCTACACTCTCTAATCATACTCTCTCCATACATGACCACATTTTACACACTTAAAGAACCTTGTAGCTGGTTCATCAGCTGCACGTGTCTGTAGTGTCCAGTAATATGCTTCTCTCCAACCACACTTAGGGCATACAACATCCCTAGATATTGGGAGACCGCTTACCTCATGCTCACTTATAACAACTGTCTTCTCCTTCTCACTATGTTCTATAACATTTGTTACACGGTAGCTACCAAGTTCTTCTTTACTACCAACACTATGTACATAGCCGCATCTAGTACATTTCAATACAACTACACCGCCCTCCTTACTAGGTACCATTACACCACCACATTTAGGGCAAAACCTCACTTAAGACACCTCTCAAACCGCTAGTGTTAGGAAAACATAGTGTTATAGAGACTTTTTAGATTAACGTTTCAACACTATATAGGAATCCATAGCTTATAGACTCATAGAGTCTATCTAGTAGTCTACACAGCTTATCAAGCATAACTCTATACCTACAATAGATCTCTAGAGCTCTTGAACCATAGATACACTCTATACCAAGTTTGCCAAACAACATACAGTAGTCTAGTGGAGAAACAGCATAGCGGATCTCAAGGTAGGACTTCATAGACTTTATCCTATCCATAAAATCTATTTCAGAGAAGCTCTTAGAAGGTATGAGAGCTAGATCCTCTATAGAAGAACTCCTAAAAACAACTACTACAAAGCCGCTACTACACTCCTTTAAAACAAGTATACGAGCCTCCTTCTTAATAGACTTCAAAGCCTCTCCTCAATAGCTCTTCTAAACTCAATAATCTTAGCCCTAAGATCCTCTACAACTTCAATAACAGCTTTATCAATAGGATACCCCTCCTCAACTTCAATAATAAGCTCCATAACATCCTGTAGTGGATGTGGTACACGATATGACGCAAAGACTACATGAGGGTTATTCATAGCCTCTTTAGCAAGTAGGTTACCGAGTGTATGCCCCTCACCCTTAACTTGTAGCACAAGCTCACGATCAGTCTTCTTCTTAACAACTACTTCCATAACCTAAAACCTCCTGCTATAGAGACATATAAACAACTCTATAAAACTTACTCTAAACCAGCCTCTATACCCCTAACATACTTAGTATAGATGTCAATAGCTCTTCTCCACTCAACCCTTAACCTAGGCTTCCCATCCTCATCTAGATAAACAAGCTCTTTCCCAATAGCATCATCTATAACATTTGAAGGCTCTCTCCCAGTTAGTATAGAGGCTGCTACTATAAAGTATTTACAAGCAGTACTCCTTACTTCATACCTGAGCTGATAGACTATATCAGCTATCTTGCTAGCAATCTCCTTAAGCTCCTCAACATCCATATCAGTCTCTATATAACCACTAGAGTATCTAACACTATAACCCATTCTCTTAACAATCTCTACAAGAAGTATTGGCGGGAAAGTCTTCTTTATAGATGATACAATATAGTCTATAGATACACGGTAACCAAGAGGTGTACGTCTTATAGATGACCTATAGTCTCTTAAAACCTTCTTAACTCTAGCCCAAGCCCTCCTAATATCAGACTTATATCCATAGAAGGCTATGTATAAACCATTATCTCTTATATCAATAGCCATTTCACCAATACTTACATTCTCCTGTATAAGCTCTGCAAGCTTAAAACAATCCACACCCCTACATGGTATAAAGAACTCTCTCTTAATTACAGGCATACTGTATCACATAAGAAACCATATACTATAAACATATTTATAAAAGTAGAAGCTATCTAACAACATATTTTATAGAAACCTTTCTAGACTCAACACAACCACATCTAGGGCAGACAAGTGTTTCATCACTCTTCCTCTTAAGAACTTCACCACACTTACTACACAAGGCAGCTATAACACCAAACTGTGGATCCCTGGTTGACAACTGGAATGGGTTCTTATCATTAAGTATTTTAGCACGTACAACATCTCCTAAACGATATGCTTCATACATAGACTTGATAAACTTATCACTAGCTTGCGATACGTGTAGTATACCTGTAAAACTAGTTGATCTAGAGAACTTTGTCTCTATAAGGAATATGTTTATGAAAGCTATATCTTCTGAAAGAGACTCTATAACACCAACAACTATATCACCTGGTTTAGGGTAGCAGGGTCTACTCTTAACATTCTTAACAACAACTACTCTCTGAACCATATCTATTGTTGGAACACCTACTAGTGAAGAACGTATCCATCCATCATCATAAGCATACGTACCACTACCTGTTAGAAACTCTTCAATAGTATACAGCTTATCACCTGGTACAACAACCTTTTTCTCAACCACTCTCCCTCAACCTCCTAAAACCATACATATCAACAACAACTCTATAGACTCTACGCCTATGTCTTGGATAAACCATTTTTATAGGGAATACCGTTTCCTCACTATATACAATACTATAGCCTAAACTATCCACTATATTCTTTACCAATCTCCTTCCACCAACACTAGCCTTATGTATAGTATAGACAGAGTTAGAGAAGCCTAAAGCCTTTTTAAGAAAGACCATGTCTAGTCCACGATTACACTTCTTAACACCAAATGGGGGGTTCATAACAACAGTATCAATATTATAGAGAACTATCCTTCTAACATCAGCTTGTACAAGCAATACTCTATAACTATAGGGTTTACCTCTAACCCACTTAACTATATCAGCTAGAGCATCAACATCAACATCTACTCCAACAACTCTACTAGCACCAAGAAATAGTGCTCCAAAACCTAGTCTAAGAGTGCCGCATCCAAGATCAGCTATTGTCTTACCACTTATATCTCCTCTAAGAAAAGCCTCCCATAACAACTTTGAAGCAACTTCTGTTGGTGTAATATATTGTTCAAGAAACTCCTTAGGATGACTATAAACTGGTGTTTCTTCAAGAACTATCTCAAGAAGCTTCTTATCAAAGACCATTACACTATCTACCATGGATACTTGTATTCAAGACTATTATTTAGAAACATTAGTGCTTCACCAGGTGTTAGTAGTGGTTTATGGAAGTCAGCTAGATCATCTACTGGTATTCTTGGACAACTAAGCACTACGTAAGCATCACATTTTAGAGCATGATCTATAGCAGCTATTTCATCAAAGTGCAGATATGTTGTAGATACTGTATAGACACTAATACCTCTATCAATAAACATTTCCTTAAACAACTTCTCTAAATATGGTCTATACTGTCCAGGTCTAACACCATTTACTAGAGCAACTCTCCTTGGAGGATTATTTAATAGTTTTGATACAATATACAGTCTTTTAGCAAGGACCCTCCTACACAATCCCTCCATATCAATAACTTCTCCACGACCAATATCCATGAGTATGACTCTACTAAAAGGCTTATAGAGACACAGTCCTAGTGCGTGGAAGAAACCACTAGATAATATAATGTATGCATCACTAGAAATATTATCTACAACACTATAGTTGCATCCAATAACTTGTCCAGCAATAAAATACTTGCTACTAGAACTAGGTATATAGGCTTTTACACCCCTATCAACAAGTCTTTCTCTAACAACATCTAGTAACTTAACATACTGTATACTAGCTAGTAATACAACGCTACTCCACCCACCTCTCTCTATAATAGATACAAGCTCTTCTAAAAGATCGCTTGGTATACCGTCTAGATAGTATGCTGGAATATAGAGTACTGGTATATCAACACTATATCCTCGGTAGAAGTACTCGTTATGACCAATATGTATTATAGAGTCTGCACCAACTACAAATGCTTCATCAACAGCTAGATCGCATGCTCCATAAGCATGACTACCAGATAATACTACATCAACACCTCTACTCCTAATATAGTCTATGATCTCTTGTGCTAGAAACTTTAATCCGTCTGGAAGCTGTAGTAGGATAAGTTTTGGGCTATATTCTTTTATAAAAGAGTCTATACGATCGAACCCTAGATCGTAGGAGTGGTTAGGCAATGGGTTTAAGCCCTGGTTTTAAAGGCTTTATAACAATCTTTGATGGTAATGGTAGTTTTGAAGCAGCTCTACGTAGTGCTTCTTTAGCATGCTGTATATTATCCTTGTTAATACGTACTTCCATAACAATTGTTCCAGGATATACACGTGCAGCTGTACCAATTGGTTTACCAAATGCTTGCCTCATACCATCTTGTAGACGGTCTGCACCAGCAAATGCCATCATCTTATTCTCTCTAAGAACATGGTGTGGGTAGACACGTATTTTTAAGAAGTAGTTTTCTTCACCAACCTCTGTACTAAGGTACTTGTTAGCCATTATACGTGCAGCTTCTAATGCATTATGTCTTATATTACCCTGTTCAAGCACTACTAGTTCAGCCCTATAGTCATAGTCTCCATGAACATTGCCCATTTCAAACTTAACGATCTTAGGCTGTGGTATACCAGGTATGTACTCCTTCCTAGTATATGGTGGTCCACTAAAGTGTGTATAGCACTTAGCTGGTCTTAGAGGCATATACTCAACCACCCACTTTTATCTATATAATCACCTAGTCTAGGGTTATACTGTAAGCTATTTATAAGGTTTCCCAAAGATCAACCCTTCTTCTCAAGAACAATTATGTGTGGGTATAATCCTCCATGCTGTACAGTTCTTTCATGAACAATCTCTAGACCTATTTCTCCAACTATATGGTGTATATAGGAGTATTCTGGCGTGATCAAGGCTATTCTACCATTAACTGATAACGCCTTATATGCTGATTCTAGAAACCCTTTATAGAGACTCCTTATAGAGTAGGGATCACCATATCTAAGTCCATAGGGTGGGTTTAAAACCATGTAGTCAGCCTCTATATCTAGTTCATGTATCCTCCTAGCATCCCATACTCTAAACTCTACACGATCCTGTACACCAGCTGCTACCGCATTAGCTCTAGCACCCTCTACATGCTTCTTACTAATATCAGTACCTATGAATACCCCGTCTTCATGCATTAGTGCTGCTTCTATAGGTATTGTACCACCACCACACATTGGATCAACTATAACTGTTTTATCACGTGTACCAGCTAGGTATAGCATAGCATTAGCTAGTGTAGGCTTCAACGCTGCAGGGTGATCGTATATACGGTAGCCTCTCCTATGCAGGCTCCATGGACCAGTTATTGAAACACCTATAGATAGTTCATCCTCTAAAGCATAAGCGTAGACTATTACACTAGGGTTTCTAAGATTAACAAATGGTCTTCTACCATAGTTTCTAATACACAACTCTATAACAACATCTCCTATAATCCTTGAAACATCTATTGAAGTATACTCGTGTTCTCCAACACGCTCTGTCTCTACAGCAAAACTAGTATCTGGTGTCACATACTCCAATATAGGCTCCAGCTCTCTAAACAAAACCTTCTTCAAATCAACTAGATAGCTAAACTTAGGCTTTAGACCAACAGTTGCTACATGGACCATTGCTCTATTCACCATCCTCAACCTATATACCCTTTCAGCCAAGTTCCATGGAAGACTGCTTGTTTCTAGAAAAACTCTACCAGTCATCAACCTATAGTATGGTCTACCAATTATTTCAGAAACAATTTCTTCAACAACAATATCCTCTATACCAGGATTTACTGTAAAGAAAAGCTTATAGCTAGCCAATCCTCCTCAACACCCTTCTTAAAACATACCTTAACAACCTTGCTTCATACTGACTAGGCATAGATCTATGGATAAGCCTTTTAAGAACTCTATTAATCCTATAAGCTTTCTCACTACTAACACCTATTCTAGAAACAACCTCCTCTACAAGCCCACCTATATCATCTAAAATATCAGCCGATGCCCTAGGAGGTATGTTGGAGACTCTAGTACTTCTAAAAACCCATAACTCATACAATACAATAGCTACTGCATGACTAAGATTAAGTATTGGATACTCAGGATTAGCAGGTATTGTTATAAGAAAATCTGTCTTCAACAACTCATTACGTGTCAAGCCAGTGCTTTCACGACCAAATAGTATAGCTAGTTTATCAACTCTCCTAGACCTTATCAAGTCTATAAATTCTTTAAGACTAATAGCTTGTCTAAGATAGTCTCCAACACTATAACCTTTACCAGTAGTAGCTACAACAAGATCGCATCCCTCTACAGCTTCATCAATACTATCAACTACTCTAGAACTATGTAGATAACTACTTGCTTTAGCAGTATACTGTAGAGCTTCATCAATACTAGCTCTAGGATTTACAAGAACAAGTTCTTCAACACTAAAGTTCATACAAGTACGGGCTACAAAACCGAGATTGACGGAGCCCTCTACACCAACAAGTACTACACGGATCTTCAAAACTCTTTAACCGCCTCAACAGCAACTATGTCTTCAAAGAAATAGTGTTTAGAAATAGACTTATTTATCTTAAACCCATTATCTCTAAACAACCTATACACATTATCCAGACCAGCTAGTGATGAGAAAACCATGTATAGTAAACCATTATCTCTTAAAACACGCCTAGCATCACTTAGCAACTCTCTAATAACCTCTAGACCAGTGGGTCCTCCAACAACATCTACATAGTCCTCATAACCAGGTAGGTATGGTGGATTAGCTACAACTACATCAATAGACTTGGCTCTAATAGAGTGTGATAGACTAGAATTAACTATAACAACTCTATCCATTAGACTATGCTGGTATACATTATACTTCTCATTACATGATGCTCTATAGTCTATATCAACCATTATAACACGCTCTACACCCATGTACTTAAGCATATACAAGCCTACTACTCCAGAACCACTACATAAGTCTAACACTGTTCTACCATAAACTCTTTCACGATCAATTATTTCTAGAAGAAGCCATGTATCTTCAGCAGGCTTGTACACGCCATTAAAGACTACTATCCACTCTCTATCATCTAGATAAACCCTCTCTCCACTAAAAACTCTACAATCTCCATATACTTCTCTGGACAAACCTGGTATACCCTAACACTATTATCTAAACCCATCTCCTCTATATCACTACTTGTTAAACCATATCTCTTCATAAGTATTTTTGAAACCTTCCTCCTTCTCTCACTAAACAAGGCTCTAGTAACATCCTCTAATACGCTATGGAGTCTACTATAGGGGTTCTTTCTAACAAGTACTGTTAGTCTAGAAGATACTTCTGGAACTGGATAGAATGAGTATGGACTATAGTACCCGCCAACAACTATATTGAATAATAGGTTGAGCAGTATAGTTAGTCTACCATAATCTCTAGTCCCAGGCCTTGATCTAATGCGGTCTACAACCTCTTTCTGTAGTATGAGAACTGCTTTCTCTACATAATTATTTCTAGCAATAGATACTAGTAGATCAGATGATATATGGTATGGTGTGTTTGATACAACTACTCTACAGTAGCATGGAGTATGTAGTGCATCACTATTAACTACAGTACAGTTATAGTATTCTCTAACAAGCTCTCTTGTAATAAGGGCTAGTCTCCAGTCAATCTCAACGCCTAAGACACCATACCCTCTAGACGCTAAATGATAAGTTATTGTACCAAGACCAGTACCTATCTCTTCAACAAAATCATTACTACTAACACCTAGTCTCTCCAACCATCTTAGAACTTCCTTTACAAGAACCGGGTTAACTACAAATGATTGGCTAAACCTCTTCTTAACACGTATACCATATTCTCTAATAACACTCTTAGTCCATAAGAGAAGCTTTCTTCTAGAAACTAGTGGTGGAGGACTAAACATATACTTCACAAATGCCTAAGCTTCTCCAAGTAACCAAGGTAAACTACTCCACCAGACTCTAAAACTCTCCTAGAAGGCTTTACAAACAAGTAGTACTTATCCTCACCACGTAGTTCAATAAGTATTCTATCAACAACCGTCTTAGCTGGTTCACTAAGTTTAACCCTCTCCTGGATCTCTTGGAGAGACTTAAAAGGCTTCCTCTTACGCTCTTCAAGTATAAGCTTCATAGTCTTCTTCCCAACACCTGGAAGTAGTTCTAGTGAGTGGAGACGTATATTGATTGGACCTGCTTTGTTAAAGAATTCTACAAAGACTCTCTCGTTCTCTAAAACAATATTCTTAACAACACCTTCTAGATTGTCTCTAGCAGTACTTGTTAAATCCTCATAAGAGATACGTCCAATAACACGTCTAACCTTAGACTCTCTACCAAGATCAATTCTCTCGCCAACAAGCAGTTCTACACCTGGATAAGGCTCTACCTCTAATAGTGTAAAGTGGTTTACACCAATAGCTTGTGCTACTGGTTTTGCACGATATTCACGATACCTATCTAGAGGGTTTCCATAGGGCATATAGTCTAGTATGTAGACTGCGTTTTCTCTAAACTCCTCTCTTACTGGCTTTCTCTCTCTAGGCCTCCTATACCATGTTGAGTGTCTATACATTTTCTTAAACACCTTACATGTATAGTATAGTATTTTAGAACTTTATGTACTTACCGTGTATACTCTACTATAGTCTACTGTAGTTGTAAGGCTTTCTAGAGGTTTTATTATTTGATACAGTACTTGTATACGATATCAAGTATCTTCTCTGCTTCCTCTGTATCAATAGTCCTCTCTTCAAGAACAAGGAGAGTGCGTAGTTCATCAAGTGTTGATGGACAGATATTTACTATCATAACACGTGTTTCAGGCTTTAAATTAAAAGCCTGTAATTCTCTATCAAGAGCTTTAGCTCCAGAAACATCTAGTTTAGAAAACTTACTCAAATACTCAATAGTACGGTGTATAAGCATAGTTGTTGTACCACTAGTTGCTTCAAGTTTCTTAACAAATCTCTCAAGAAGATCCTTTGCTACAGGGCTGGACACATGCTCTTCCTCAAGAACTTCTACATCAAGTTCTGTAGACAAGAAAACCGCACCTCCTTAAATAGCTATATACCATAGTTGTTGATAAAATACTTATCTACTCATACCAAGTGGTCTAAGATGCTCTGGTCTAACAATAACTGTCTTCCTCTTATCACCAAGATAAACTTCTACAATATAGCATTTACCACGTTTACCAACAACAGTACCTGTCTTACCATGGTATCTACGGTGAGGCATGCCCTTATGTACTGCTGGATTCACTACTATATGTACCTTATCTCCAACACTATACTCATACAGTAACAGACTTAACGGTGGGACACCGCCCTTCTCTCTAACATGTTTCTTAAACACCTTCCTTGAACGATGGCGAAACCCCTTAGGAGGTTTAACCATTAATTCTCACCATGGATAATCATTAGCTATTTTAAGACCTAAACTCAATGCCTAACACTATACTCTCTGTGAACCTTATACTGTTATTTTAATCTTTCTCAAACCAGTATCTATGTTTAGACACAACTAGGATAACCCTTTCCTACTCTTCCTAAGTACTATAGAGGCCCTGTTAAAGCCCAGTTATCTAAAAAACATTTTATAAATTAAGCTATACAATAGGGTGTATGCGGTTGCTATATATAAGCCAGTAACAACCAGTATTGAACCACAGGAATTAGTTAAGAAAGAGGTATATGAGCTAGGTAAAAACCTCAAAGTAGATGATGACGCCATTAATGAAGTTCTAATAACATCATAATAAACTATTAAATATACTCCCAAATGCCCATCCACCAGAAATTGCTAGAGCAGTATATCATGTAGTACTTGAAAATAAGGACTTACTATCAATAGATAGGAGGAGAATTTTATCAAACCCTAATCTAACATGGACCTCCCTAGTCCCTATAGTAAAGAACATAATTAAAGATTGACTAATTATTCAAACGTTAATAATAAGGTTCTTAGATAAGATGACCTTAGATAATATATAACTAAGGTATTGTCTAAGATGTTATTCAAGAGAGTACTTGCTACAGGACTCCCGCTTAATGGTAGAGACGAGTATTTAGATAAAGTTGTTAAAGAACTTGATAAGTTAGAATATAAAGCTCGTGTTTACAAGGTATTTGATTATATGAAGAATATTGGTAAGAAACTTGGATATCCCAATATTACTAGAGAAAACATCTTAGATCTTAACCAAGATACTCTAGCACGTTTAAGAGAATACGCTTTAAAGGAGATAGATGAGAGTATAAGAGATTCTAAAAATATGATATACACGTTATCTCTACACCAAACGTCTTTATGATAAAACCTCATGGATACTCTCCTACACCAATAACTTATGGAATAACATCCGATCTTGTATCTAAGTATGTTAAACCAGATATTATAGTCGTAGCTATAGATGATCTGTTAAAGGTTGTAAAAAGAGTGAGAGTAGATGAGGTATGGAGTAAGAGAATGCCTCAATTCACTATAGAGGATGCTTCTCTCCTAAGAGAAGAATCTATTAAAACGCTAACAATATAGTTCAAGCAATATATACTTATGAAGGATGATACCATGTATACATTTTTCAGTTAACCATGAACCCCTTGTTTTAGCTAAACTACTAGTTAATATAAAGCCTAGACTCTACTTAAGCTATAACATGACCGGATTAGAAGCTAGTGCATTTAGTAATGTAGAAAGGTTTTATAGAAAACTGAGAAAATACTTTGTAGTACCCGATCAGGTACTATTAGAGATTGGAAGTATATTAGTGGTTATAATGAAGCTTATGAGAAGGGGGAAGAAACCTATACAATAGTTGTAGATAGGGAGAGAATAGAGTTAAGGCTAGTTGAAGTACAGATGGCTATAGATATCATTAGAGCTCAAGTGGTTACGAGAGACTTTAACCTTATAGAGAACTCACATGCACTAGTAGTATACCATCATGGAGAACATCCCTCCTATGGAGTTATGGCTGAAGTGATGCGAGCTTCACAATTGAATAAGCCAGTGTATGTACTATATCCGTATAAGAAGAGGTTAAGTCCATTCTTTGAATTCTATGCTTCAAGCTCATTTGCTTCTGAAGAGAGGATTTTATCAAAGATTAGTGATCCATTAAGTGAGCTAAAGGAGCTAGAAGATAAGCTGGTCAATTTAATACTCTATGATGCATGTAAAGGTAGATGGCCTACATGGACTATCACTAAGGAGTTTAAAGAGAAATACTGTAGTCAGTTCTACTAACTATAGAACTATTTCAACACCCACTACATCAAGTTCTATACAAGAGATTTTTACACCTAAGACACTTGAAAAACTAGGCTCTGTCCTACCATTATCACCACTTATAAGCTCCTTGATATAGAGACCTCCATCAGCTTTTATCAATACTTCAAATAAGTTATTAGAAATACTTCTAATAGCTATCTCATATACCTTCCTAATCCTTAACACCTCTTTCTTCCTACGCAGTATCCTTAATGGAGTTAGTTGTTTTACAGTAGCATTCTTAAATACTTGGACAAGCTTCTCTAGATCGCTTTTTGAAACACTCTCTTCTACATAAACAAGTGCTTTATAGATTTTTTGTTTCCTTGAAAGCTCCTTCTTTAAAGCTTCAATAAGACTCCTAGAACCCTCCTTCTCGATTACAGCCTCTATTTCTAGTGAGTTTAGAAACTCGTTAACTAGGTCAAGAGATACTAATCTATAGACTGGTCTCTTAATCTCTAAAACCATAGGCCTACCTGTTCCAATCATGCGTACATCAACATCTTCTCTACCACTAGCATGAAGGACTATTCTTTCAGCTCCATAGAGTTCTTTTAATGAGTCGTTAAAGAATTCTTCTAGAGAATAAGGGTACTGTCTAACACCCCTACTAACCCATATTATATGTGATATGTTTCTTGCCTTCTTCCAATACCTTCCATAGAGTAGTACTGGGTTTACAATAGTCTCTATACCAAGACACTCAAGATCAATTATAACAACTATATCTGGTTTATCAAAATCCGGTTCAACACCATACTTGTCACGTACAATCTTACCAACTTCACGTTTAACCTCATTCTTAATAGACTCACTATACTTTAAACTAGTCTCACCAGCAACCATTAACTCTCTAAGCAGTCTTTCACGGCTAACCCTAACACCTACAAGAAAGCTTGTTGCATGATACTTTCTAATCTCTTCTACAACCATATCTGCTAGTTCTTGGAAGAACTTCCTACTTAATAAATTGTCACATATAATGCATTTCTCAGTAGAAACCTCCTCTCCATACAAGTGTTTATATAGTGTAGTAAATGGTTCACCAGAATTTAATGCTAGTTTTTTAAGAACATCTCTACACTCCTGCAACCCCTCATCCATTACCCTTCTATGAATCTCCATAGCTAGCAATGTCTTAATACTATAACCACGTACATCATTACCCAATCCTCTACCAAGTTTAGCAAACAACCTACCTAGACAATGGTTGCATAACGGGTATTTCAACAACAGCTTATACGCTATACCGAGTACTCCTCCATAACCCTCCATATCTCTTAACCACACCCTTCCTCCTAACCCACGCTCCATACCATGTATCTAGTAGATAGTTTATAGCATTAATTCTATACAATAAACCCTTATCCCTAGATACTCTAACGTAGACTCTACAAACTATATTCTCTATCATCCTCTCTAAAACATCTAGTGTATCCAATGGGATGACTAAGTAGTCTACACTAGTGCATGGAGGCTTATCTCTTAACCCTAAACCACTACTAGACTCTATAAAAACACAACAACTACCTTTAACAAAGAGATCCCTATTAAAATAGACACCTGGTAGTCTATGGTGCTTACAGAAAACTGCTTTAGAGAATCCCTTAAGACTGCTCTCCTGTGGGTATAGGTGTCTAAGTTTTAGACCATTGAAGAAGTATGTATGTTCTTTAGCTATTATGTATAAGCCTGTATCAACTCTAATACCGTGTGACACCATAAGTGTATAGAGTAGGATATGAGAAGATGTTTCAAGACTACTACATGGATCATCTATACGTACTATAAATAAACGCTTAGGCTTAATCAACGCATCATTCCTAGTCTAAGCTTCTCAAGAAGATCCTTTCTCCTCCTAACTTGTTTAATAAACTTCTTCATAAGCTCATACTGTTTCAATAGCTCACGTACATCATCTACTTCAACACCAGCTCCAAGAGCTATTCTCTTCACCCTCCTACGATCAATTATCTCTGGGTTATCAAGTTCTTCATAAGTCATAGAGTTTATTATAGCAATCCACTTCCTAATCTTAGACTCTGCTTCACGAGCACCAACATCTATGTCAAGAGGTACTTTAAGACCGAAACCAGGTATCATCTGCAGGATCTTCCTTAATGGACCGAGCTTACGTATGCTAACTAGTTGTTTATAGACTAGCCTCATATTCAGTTTACCACTAAGCATTTCCTCTACATCCTTTTCAGTAAACTCTACACGTACTCTCCTAATCCTCTCAACAAGACCCTCTATATCACCAATACCTAGTATGCGGGCTACAAACTTTGGTGGACGGAAAACCTCTAGTTCATCAACTTTCTCACCAGTACCAATAAACTTTATCTGTGCACCAGTAGCTGCTACAGCTGATAATGCTCCACCTCCTTTAGCTGTACCATCTAGTTTTGTGACAATTATAGAGCCTATAGGTGTTGATTCATGGAACTTCTTAGCAATAGTATATGCTTGCTGACCTATAGCAGCATCTATTACAAGGACAACCTCGTCTGGATTGATCCGTCTAGCTATCTCTCTCATCTCCTTCAACAAGTCCTCTTCACGATGGTGTCTACCAGCTGTATCAACAACTACTATATCAAACCCCTTACTAGTAAACAACTCTACACCCTTTCTAGCAATAGCTACTGCATCTCTACTACCTGGTTCTCCATAAACTGGTACACCAATCTGGTCACCAAGTTGTTTCAACTGCTCATAAGCTGCTGGTCTATAAGTATCTGCTGACACTAACCCTACACGATAGCCCTCAAGTTTATAGTAGAGTGCTAGTTTTGCAGCTGTTGTTGTCTTACCACTACCCTGTAGCCCTACAAGAAGTATTATCCAAGGCTTCTTAACAGGCTTTACATCAGGCTTCTTCTCACCACCAAATAGCTTAGTAAGCTCTTCATAAACTATTGTTACAAGCCAATCCCTCCTACTAACACCTGGTGGAGGCTCCTCCTCAAGAGCCCTCTCTCTAATCCTCTTTGATAGCTCAAAAACAAGTCTTACATTAACATCAGCTTTTATCAACTCTTTCTGAAGCTCTTTAACAAACTCTTTAACAGCTTCACGATACTCACGACTACTCCTCATAAACCTTGCTAAAGCCTTCCGTACACCCTCTAAAACCACTCCGGTAACACCATAGACTATAGACTAACACTATATACTAGCTATAACCCTATATTAAACTAGTAGGAGG
>Ga0190312_1000120_pt1 | contig 28377 bp, 26 predicted proteins | sample 487007910_MG_FD_165046 | JGI IMG/M metagenome (GOLD analysis project Ga0190312, IMG submission 165046) | Hydrothermal vent sediment bacterial communities from Southern Trench, Guaymas Basin, Mexico - 4870-07-9-10_MG | ecosystem: Environmental > Aquatic > Marine > Hydrothermal vents > Sediment ... | reverse complement strand
GCAATAATCCCGTAACCTGTACCCTGTGGTGTACGGGAATGTAGCTCCCGATGGACTACCGACTAAGGATGAAGCGGCTAAGGGAGAAGCACATGCGTGGTTACTAAAATAGCAGAAATACCTGAAATACCATGCATGGGCAACCACATATGAGGAAACTGCTTCCTAAAGCGGAGAAGCCTACAACAATAACTTTACCGTTTTTCAAGAGTACGCTATAAGCCCATCTTCTAACATCCTCAATAACCTTATACCATTCTAACTTCTCCTCTACGATATCGTATTTGGCGTTGAAGGGTAAAGGCTCATACTTGTCATTAACATAACGGTAGTTGTAACCGCATGTATGCAAGCTCTTGCCTTTGAAAAACGAATGCATAGCATAACCTTTAAAACCTACAACGATAGCCAATACAGGTCCCTTTGTAGATAACATAGGATACGGAAAGAGTAGAATCAATCACTACGAGACATATGAAAAGTAAGGAGACAACACTACTCTTCAAGGCGAACATCTTTTCAGTATGGCTTCACCATGTTTAATTACATTTAGTGCTATGTCTGGCCTATCCGTTACTACTCCATCTATACCCAGTTCCATATGTTTAAGTATTGTTTCTCTATCGTTTATCATCTAAGCTATCACCTTCAACCCTGATTCATGAAGCTGCTTTATTAATTCACGTGAAATTATGCTTGCATGCACCGACACAATATCTGCTCTGACATCTAACACTACTTTCACAGGGTCTACGGGTAGAATATTCAAAGATGCTATAGTCAATATTCTGCTATCTAGCTCCTTTATCCTCCTAATTATTGGATGTATTTAAAATGTAACGTACACTTTCCCCTCAAAACCTGCATTATTTATTAGGTTTAAGAGGGCTTCTTCAAAACCCTGCTGTTTAATGTCTAAGTTTATGTCTGCTCTACCGTTGACCTAAACGTGCATGAATTAAAAAGTATCGATATTTCCAATCATAATCAAGAATTTGAAGAAAATGTAGTGTTATTAGCTATGGCTAAGACATATAACCATGTGGTACTTTATTCCTTGTCCTTTTATTTTCTAAAATTACCCTCTTTATCCTAGACCAGCCATCTTCCCAGTAATCCTCTTTGAAGAGCTCAGAAGGTATTGTCCAGCTTGAGAGAGTCTTCAAATATGCAAAGTACAGTTTATAATTATGTACTATCCCTATTTCACATAAAGTATCCATGAATACTAGGAACTTAATTATCTCGTTTCTAGGTATGAGGATGCTTGCAAAAATTGTTGAATTCCCTAAAACTTTATTTACCCTTCTGAGTATCGGGGTATTCCATAATGTATATACAAAGTTCCTAAGAGCTTTTTTGTTTTTAAAGCTAATAAACCCTGTAAGATAGGATGATAAGTCAGGGTGATAAATCATTATTCTTGGAGTATACTTTAAAATCACGTTCTTCTCAACAATATGTTTCTTGTAATGATAAAGTATTGTTGTCATTGATAGATTTAGTTCTTCCCCTATTTCTTTAAGTCTTTGGAATGCATTTTTCTGAAACTTACTAATTATCTTAACATCGATAGGATCTACTTCAAGTCTACATAATGTCTTTTCCATGTACTTTAATTCTTGGGCGTTTTTAAGACTATGTTCTTCAGTTATGTTTTTAAACCATTTACTCCACTTTAGCTTCACTATTTTAAGTTTCTTGTCGAAGTATTCTCCATCAACTTTACTACTTGCTAGCTCTATGGACGTGTACGTTAAATGATATTTATCTACAATACCAATTTTTTTCAATGCTTGAACTATTTTCTCTATAAGGCCACTATATCTTTTCGGCTCATAAAATCTTACAACTAAGGTGTTCATATTAGCTACTACAAACTTATAGAACCATGGTATGTTTGATACTACAGTGTAAAGTCTTACTAAGGATCCCGTTGTAGGTTCAATTAGAGCTACGCCGCATCTCAGATCTAGCTTATTGTAATTTATTATGGGTTCTATTGTTAGACCCATGTTTAAGAGCTTTTGTATTCTGCGGTAAACCGTTGATTTAGGCATATTCAGAATTCTAGATAATGCTAAGATGTTTCTAGGACCATGTTCTTCTATTTTTTCAACAATAGTTAAATCAACTTCATCCAGCTTCTCGAAGAAACTTAAAGACTTCCTGATAACTAAGCTTTGATCTATGGCAATATCTTCCACAGGTAAAACCGTAAGCATACTAGCAACCTACCTAGAAAAAGTATAGATACGTTAGAATTTAAATCTACAGCAGATTACTATTCCTTAAGAAATTCTCCACAAAAAAGTAGGGAAGGGTTGTGTTACCTTAATAACTTTCTCTAGAACTCTGCTTCATCAGATATTTTCTCTCTAAGCGGCAATACACCTATTACTAGGGTTAATAATAGTAGTAGATACTCTACCATATTTTCCACCATGTCCGAAAAAGGCATATCAAATATTTCTATGATTTTCCCAACAGAATGTAGGCATTATGGGAAAATTTTTCTAAAAATCAAAACATGGCAGCAAAGACGTTATTGACGAGGCGTTTTTATTGCTAAAATTAAAACAAACACTTAAACTTAATTATTCATTGTTGCATGTTCTTTAAATAATGTCAATTAAGAGTTAAGTAGGAACTAGAGAACTTATCTCATTTGGCTTAGGATGGGGCATAAATATTAAACTGTAGCTTTCTGTATCATAGTGTGTTTTTCTATACCTCTTGACGCTATTAGGAATGCTGATGCTGTATGTTTAAAAACTTATAAATTCTTAACTTGTAAATTTATTTGTGCCTCCCGGGTGGGTGAAGGGAGCTCTGCTCCCGTAGCTTGCCCGAGAGAGACCGTGGTGAACCTAACCGTATCCGATACAGTTCAATATAGTTTGATAGATGAAGACACGGTTTAGGTGAACGGTTTAGTGGAAGCTCTTATAATATATGTTTTAAGCAATATTCCTACAGTACGGGCTTGGTGTTGAATTGTTTAAACTGCTTCCAAGTGCGATCGAGAGAAACATCGCAACCTTATTTCACATAGCGCTAACATTTATTGCTGCTTGGGTTTTAGTTAAGGGAGTAAAGTACATTATGATCTCCATAAGCCTCCACGCTTTAGCGAACATTCATGCTAATTTAATGCTTCAAGTAACTAAAGACCCGTGGATAATAGAGGGGTTCATAGGTTTATTATTAGTTCCTCTATCAGTGATTTTAATTTTAATTGTGCATAAAGCTATATTAGAGAAGAGTAAGGGTTTAGAAACTGTTTTCTGTTTGTAGGTTTTTAAGGTCGATCAATAAGCTTATATAATGTTAATAGGTTATAAATGTGCTGGTGGCCCCTAGTTTCCGATACCCGCTCCTCGGCTGGGCGGGGAGGGGGTCTGGGGAAACCGTGGTGAACCAACCTACAGAAACCCACAGAGACTGTAGGCGGGGGAACGGTAAGTTTACCTCACTTCCTTTACGGTTCGGAAGTAATTCCTCATCGACCGGCTAATATCATGTATTTTTTCGTATAGCTGACTATTAACCTTTAGCCAGCTGGACAATATATAATTACTGTCTCCGCGTTTAGTGTATAGTGTGCTGAAAACTCGGATTCGCGGTGTGAATACTTGGGGCTTACGCTTCCATGTGAGATATTAGTTAAGAAGATAATGCCGTCTATTAGGGCTCTTCTAGCTGAAATCCTAGTAAAAGAATATGGTCTTACTCTATACGAAACAGCTAAAATATTGGGCTTAACTCCAGCAGCTATTTCAAACTACATTTTAAAGAAAAGAGGTAAACTAGCGTACAAGGAAATTGTTGAGAATAAGGAAGCTTTTCAAGCTTTACATCTACTCGCAGATAGGCTTGCTTCAGGTACCTATAGTAGCGAAGAATACTCTAGAATACTATGTCAGTTATGTAAATCGCTGGGTTTATGCAGATCCTGTGAGCGATAATGTGGTTAATATGGAATATAATGTGGTTTTAGTTAGATATGGCGAAATAACGCTAAAAAGCCCTTATGTTAGAGAGTCAATGGAGAAAATGCTAGTTAATAGCATAGCTTATAAGCTTAAGAGACATAGTATTGACTTTTTAGAAATAAGGAAAATACCTGGACGAATATTTATACGCTTAGATTCAGCTGAGAAAACTGTAAGAGCATCAGAAATAGTTTCTAAAGTTTTTGGTGTTGTTTCGACAAGTCCTAGCATCGAGATAAACAATGATCTATCAGAACTAAGGAAAAATGTTGTAGCATATTCATCCAAGATATTAAGGGAAGGAGAAACTTTCGCTATTAGAGTAAGAAGGGTGAAAAAGTACCCTATAACAAGTAAGGAGCTTGAAAAAATTCTGGGCACCGATGTACTTAATGCATTGAAGCATTTGAAGCTTAAGGTAAATTTAACAGCACCATCTAAGACAATATATGTTGAAGTTAGATCAAGAAAAGCATACATATACCATGAAATAATGAAAGGTATTGGAGGTTTACCCTATGGAGTAGAAGGTAAAGCTATAGCACTTATATCAGGAGGAATTGATTCTCCTGTAGCTGCTTGGTTAATTATGAAACGCGGCGTGAAAATAATTCCCCTATTCTTTAACCTAGGCAAATACACGACGCTGGAGGCAAGGAGTAAGGCGTTAAATGTTATCAGGAAAATTAGAGATTGGGCACCTGAAGCTGAATTCTACTTCTACGAAATACCTTTCGAAAAAGCTCTAGAAAACATAGTTAAGAACATTCCGGTACAGTACACTTGCATTTTCTGTAAAACGATAATGTTTAAGGTAGCTGAACGTATAGCGAACATTGAAAATGCTAAAGCAATAGTTACAGGTGAAAGCTTAGGGCAAGTAGCTTCCCAGACATTAGACAATATCTATGTTATAAGCAGGGGTTTAGGAGTACCAGTTTTAAGGCCGTTAATAGGATTTGATAAAGAGGAAATAGTTTCATTAGCTAGAAGCATTAGCACATATGATATTTCAGCAAAAAGCATTGTTGAGTGTAAAGCATCACCAAGTTCCAGAGGATCATATGCTGTAGCACATGCCAAACCAGAAATCATTAAGAAGTATTGGATAGAGTATAGGTTAGATAAAGTTATAGATGAGATCACTAAGCTTAGAATAAAAATAAACCTATCTTAGTATGATAATAGGTGAAATTCTTATCTTCAACTTAGCGTACTCATTAGCTGTTAATGGTAGATATATTATGTTGTAATCGTAGGATATGTCATCTAGTATTCTTTCAGATAAAATACTAACCTTATACACGTTCTCTATTTTCCATGGTATTCTTATCCTTGAAAGTATAGGCTCCGTTGATAAATTGAATAGCTCGAGAGTAACAATGTTATTTCTTACTTTAATACCTAAAGGAATAACATGTTTAGGAACCAATTCTATTAGTGTAATGCTCTTCTTTAGCCCTATTCTCATCTTTCTTAACGCCATTATGGATTGTATACATGAACTTCCTACTCCACCTTCCTTCCATGATCCTCTATGAATTTTAATGGTTAAACCTTTACCTTTGCTAAATAATATTCTACATCCCCTAATCTTAGCATGAACTTTTCCTTTAGTGCAAACACCTATTCCATGATCTAAAGAGGCATAGTCAAACCATAGAGGCCCATAAACGTCAAAATCTTCATTGTAATTTATTTTTTCTTCCAAAACAGTGAATAGAGTAAACCATGTTAACAATCCTCCCTCATGGTCCGTTTCTACTTGAAACCCATCACATTCCATGTGAAGCTCCATGGAGGGTGTCAGTAATACATAGTTTTTGCTACCGTTTAATTTTATGAAAATATATCCTCTATCCTCATCTCCAAGTACCTTTCTTATACTCTCTCTCACATGGAAAACCCATTCAAACCCTTTGTAGCTAATGTGTATTTCGCGTGTGTTTCTTATACTCATAGAGAAACTAGTACTGCAAACGGTGTTTCCCAGTATCGTTTTTAAAGATATTTTTTCAACATTATCTTTTAGAGAGTATACTCCTAGAGAGGGCATGTAGAAGATTTTAATGTATCTTCCCGTTACTACGTATTTACTATGTTTCCATGGGATAAACGATACAAGAGACTCTCCTTCCCCCTTTAAGTAATATCTCCTAATTATTGTTTTCAGAACGTTCACAACACCTCTCATATAGCTTCCTATTTCAGCCTCATACATTACCCTGTTGAAGCTAAGTTTCCTTATTGAGGGGTAGTATCTTATTTCCTTTATCGTCCTCTCTCGTCCTCTTGATAGAGGCGATATGTTTACCTTTATCCCGTTTACATTTATGACGTAATTTCTTTCTAACTCGGGTACATGAATTTGAGAACACTCCGTACTTAGTGTTTTTAATAGACCACGGAAACCTAAATATTCGATACTAGGTAAAGTACATAGCATCTTTCCGCATATATGAGGAATAAGTGCTTTACCTATTGCCGCAGTAAGCATCTTAATATTGACACCAACTATGAATTAAGCTTTAAAGTATTTAGACTTTTCAAAAGATAGTTCGACTATTATTGTAAATATATTTTCGACGTATGTTAGAAAAGGTTATTAGGTAGAAACACCAGATATAATCATGGCAGAGCGGTAGAGGGAAGGATCAAGATATAAAATACTATTAAGCTTTGAAAATGTAATTAACATTAATGCTTACATGGTAACAATAAATCTTTCATAGACGTTGCTAATCTTTTTTCGAAGAATGTAGCAAGTGTTTAGAGCACGTAAATACCTTAGGTAAGTGAGTGAATACTGATTTCCAGATACTACAGCATGTTTAACGATCCCCCTCTACCGCGATGAAGCTCCTCCTTAATTTTATTTTTTAACATTGCAACTTTATTTTCTATAGCATCAGCTACTGGGAATATTAACGACATTATACCTATGCCTAAAGCAGGCTCATATGTTGCTGCATAAAATATGAACTGCGTTGTACTTCCTAGGAAATATATTAGTATAAAACCTAGAAACACGCTTAAGAACCAATAGTAGGGGTATAGATCTTTTTCCCTAATCTTAGCTTTGAATATTAGGGCTAGTATTGGCAGTACGAGAAACAATGCTGCCATGTACGTGTTAGAATGTGCTGCGTAACCTCCGTAAATAGGCCATATTTTTTCATTATAGAGCCAACCCCAAGGAGGCGCTGAGTATCCATGGCCTCCCTTGCTTGAAAGATGCCATTTTAGTGCAAATAGATGTTCATTAATTACTCTAGCTATTCCTTCCTTCAGACCTCCTGTTTTTGAAGCAAAATACAGTACGAAGGGTAACCAGACAACGCAGTATATTATTGCAACGAGGATTAATCCTAGGATAACCTTTTTAAAACTACATTTTTCTTTGAAGGAAATATATGTAAACGCTGGTAACGCAAATAGTGCTGAATATTTTGTTGCAAGAGCTAACCCAAATGCTATGTACGAGGAAAGATGTTTTCTGTGAAGTATAAGTGTAAATGCAAGTGTTAGGAAGAATGCTAAATATATTTCCAACATAGCTATGAAACTTAGCGGCTTAAGTATGGGGTCAAAAGTTGCTATTGCCGAAGCTAAAATAGCCGAGTACGAGCTGCCAGTTATTTTTAATGTAGAAAGATAAACAAGAATAACTATTGCTGCCCTCATTATGAGACCAGGTATTCTCCACGCTAAAGAATTATCTCCAAGAACTAGCATGGATAGAAACATTATGTACTTTGCTAATGGTGGATGTTCTAAATTCAAATTGCCTTTAGGATTAGGTATGTTAGGATAGGGTTTCTCGATGACATTTACTCCGAAGATGTATAGCCCAATGTTTTTTGCTGCTGAAACATAGTATACTTCATCACTAACGTAGTCGTCACATGACGTAATAACATAGTAGCCGTCCACTAAAATATATGTTACGAAAGCTGTTAATACTAAGATCGTTAATAAGCCCTGCTTATTTTCTATAAACAACTTTGCCTTCGATAATAGTTTCCTCAACTTCTATCCTCTTAATCTCATTAATACTAGCTTCGTATATATCACTACTTAGAACTACGAAATCGGCTTTAAATCCCTTCTTCAACATCCCTATCTTGTCTTCTTTTAAAGCCTTAGCAGCATATACCGTGTACATTTTCAGTGCATCATCTTTTGATACATATTCTCCGATAGCACCCTTAGTTACTGAGGCCCAAATGTTAAGTATTGGATTAAAGGGTTCTACTGGTGCATCCGAAGACGAGGCTATTAAAACCCCTCTTTTAAGTAGGGTGTTGAACATGTAAACCCACTTAACTCTTTCACCTAATCTGCTTCTAAGCCACCAATCTGAAATTCTAAAGTGAGGTTGAACCGTGATAGCATATGGTCTGTTCTCTTCAAGTTCATGAAGAATATTAGGTGGCGTTAAACTGCAATGTTCTATTCTCACATTTTCTCCGGACTTGCTTTCTCTAATCGCCTTTATTATTTCCTCGATAGCTCTATCTCCTATAGCGTGTATTGCAAGTATAAATCCATGTTTCGAGACGTCCAAAATGTTAGCAGTAATCACATCATGGGTTGCAAGAAGGACCCCCTTACTTTCTGGTTCGTCACTGTATGGTTCTCTTAAAGCAGCAGTTCTCCCGCCAAAACTTCCATCAGCGAACATTTTAAACCCTATGACCTCTATTTTTCTTGCATCTAGTTTCCGAAAATATTCGAAATACTCTATGTTTGGAATTAGTTTTACTCTAATTGTTTCTTCAAGGTTTTCTCTGAGCGCTAAATATTCGTCTGGTGTTGCTGACACTGAGCATACTGTGGTAAGACCGTGAGCTGAAAGTTCTTTAATTGTTCTACTTAGTAAGTTTTTAAATTCTTCATAACTGGGTTTAGGTATATTCTCTAGTGCTCTGCTAAGAAGCTTCTCACGTAGAATACCTTGCGCTAAGTATTCATCCTCTCTTATTAAATCATAATAGCCTAGTAGCTTCAAGGCTAAAGTATTTGCTACACCTATATGCCCGCATATTCGTATTATTATAACAGGCTTATCTGGTACGGCTTCATCTAGATCATATCTCGTAGGAATCACGTGTTCATCAAATTGCTCCTCGTTAAAACCTCTACCAATAATCCATTCGTAATTCCTGGCACTATATTTTCTTAGAATATCCTTCAGTTCATCAATACTTTTGACATGTTTAAGGTCGATCCATCTCTTCATTAAGGCTAGAGAGGTTAGGTGTATATGCGTGTCAATAAATCCAGGAAGAATAACCTTACCACCAAGGTCTATTATCTTTGCTTCACTATATTTTTCCTCGAGATTAAAGCCTATATCAACTATTTTGCCGTTTAAAACAGCTAAACTATTTGCTTTGGGAAGCTTAGGATCCATAGTGTATATTTCAGCATTAGTGTAAACTATTAACTTACCCATACTACCATAACCTAGTTGTAAAATAGTTGCATCCGCAATTTAAAAGATAGCTTTATCTATAAGCGGTAGGCTAATGTTAGCACGGAATGATGACACTTGCCCCCCAGAGACTTGTGATGTAATTACCGCGAACTGACCACATAGTTTTCAACGAACTACTTTCTTTGCTCTCCATACACCTTAGCTAGGTTCTCCAGTATTCTCTTAACATTTTTCCTTACATCATTTAATTTCATAGAGGCTACTTCTTCTATGCTCCTTTTGCCTCCGATTTCCATGATCTTTACAACTTTATGGCCAAGATAGTATCCTGTTTGGCTAAGAAATATATGTTGTCTCTGCACCATTTAAGCCATTTCTTACTTGGTGCTATTCTACATTCCTCTCTGCCTAGTATTAGATGTTCACATCTAGCCACAAATCCTTCACTATAAAGTAAGAGCAGAGAGTCTCTAGTTAGTCTTTCATATTCTTTTGGATCTGTTCTGCTTAACACCATGTGAGCTATATGGAAGAGTTCATGGAGTAGAAGACCTTTTAAACTTCTTGCACTAGTCCAACCTTGTTCAACTATGTTTTTAACCCTAATAGAGTCGCATAATGATCCAAGTACTTAGTAGCCCATCATGCCTCGCAACCTAACCCTACGTAAATTACGAATACTATGCTTATATCGAGATTCCAGTATTTTGAGAAATCGTTGTATGCTTTAGGAATTATTTTACGTAACTTATTTCTTTCTTTTCCCAAAATTTCTAAAAGCAGGATAAGTGTCGTTAATAGTGTAATTCATGGGATTATCCTCTCATTTTCACTAGAATTCTTAATAGTGGATACCCTATTAGGTATATTGCTATTGATTCACCAATTAGTATTGACGTGTATGATAACCATAGTGGTATAGGGAAAAGTAATGGTAAGTAGCTTCCAACAATTAATGTTACTGCAACAACAGAGTATGTGCAAGCCAGTATAGGTTTCCCTTTAGATATCTTTGCCGCAAGTACTCCTGCTACTAGGTTTGCTATACTACCGAAAACCATGTCTATTATGTTCCCCGTAGCATAAGCGTTTGCTACAGCGCACCCTATAGCCAACCCTATTGCAGCGGGTATACCGTGTATCATAGGTAAGGGTAGCAGAGCATCACTCACACGCACTTGTACAGGCCCGTAGGCTAATGTTCCACCGATTATGGTTTCAGCTATGGTTATTGTTGCATATAGTGCTGCGTAAATTGATGCTGTAGTTATTGCTTTTGCGTTCTTCATTCCAGTGGCTAACCCCTTTAACAACGTTTATTGCATGGCATATTTCTGGTAGAATTATTTCTTTTAAAGCTAACTCTACTGCCGAAGGTGAGCCCGGTATTGCAAATAGCAATGTTCCCTTATAAACACATGCAGTAGCTCTCGTAAGCCAAGCCTTAGTTCTCTCCTTAGTAAATGTTAAGTATCTAAAAACTTCCCCGAAGCCTGGGATTTTTTTGTCAGCAAGGTTTTCGATAACATCTGCAGTAATGTCTCTAGGCCCCAGTCCTGTGCCACCTATTAGTAACACTGCATCAACGTTTTTCTTTAGGGCGTCTTCCACTGATTTTTCAATTTTAAATCTTCTATTAGGGACGACGTTATAGTATATTACCTTATGATCTCCTTCTTCTACTATGTTTTTAGCTAGAATTTTTCCACTGTAGTCTTCGGCTTTACCCTCATATATTCTATCACTAACAACTATGATTCCGAATTTTGCTTTACACTTCAATAATAATCCCCTTAGCTATAAGATTACGTGCATACTCTTATATAACTACTCTATAATATTTGGGAATTTGAGAGGAAAAACAGTATTGGATATTAAAAGTTTAGGTGAAGTTGTTAGGGAAATAGCCGGTCTTAAGGGCGTTATTAGCTTCTGGAATGCTCAGGTTAGGCTAGATGAGTTTTTAGAGGTTAGGGGGGAAGCTTCAGCTAGGAGAACAGAGTTTATTGGTGAGAAAATACTTCAACCAGTTACTCCACAGAAACCTCCCCCCATATTAGCTCTCGACGGTAGCAGTAGAATCGTAGGTACAGCATATGCCTTTACAACAATAGCAGCTGTTTCTCTTGTTTCTGAAAGATTCGGCGTAATACTAGACTATCCGCATTTATGGTTTAAATACCCTGTCCTACTAGAAAGAGAGCCACCATTTATTGGTGTTGCTCCGGAAGCTCCCAACATTAAACTTAAATTGCCTCCATATGCTACCCAGAGGTCTCCAGCAGGTTTCCTATATAACCCAGACTATAATAGGAGTCAAATAGTTGACGAAGTAAGAACGAACTTAGAAAATAAAGTTTTAAAGGATGGTGCTATTAAGGCGGCTTTAACTGAAGTTTTCGGTTTAAAACACAGACTAATTCTAGTTGATGGTCCTTTGTACCACACTCCGGCGGTTTTTACAAATCCGGGTATTGATGAGAAATATAAACTTTCATGGAAAGTTATGGTTAAAGACCGCGTTAAAGCTATTAGGGAAAACCTCGAACACGAATTAACAGTTGTGGGTATTGTTAAGAGATTCGAGAGATCAACAATAATTACTAGATCTTATGGGTACTTGTCTGAAGTTAATAATGTTCTAGGGGTTGATGTTTCCAGAACGGGTTCCGATCTTGCAGCAATAGATACCATCTACCATTATGCTAAGAAGAAAGGTGTAATTGGTTATCCTCTCAGACCGCAGATTATAGGGCCCTTCTTAATAAAGCCTTCATGGGTTTACATAGATGTGCCAAATACTCCTTCTAAAGTAGTAGCATACGTTATCATACCTAAACACCCATATTTAGATGTAGGATATAGGGTTTTCAGAGTTGAAGTTCCTTACGAGGCTTATGAGAAGTATGAGAATCTGATTTTTGAATGGATAGTAGGGGATACAGCATACTTTTCAACAACACTTCCCTACTCACTTATATTGGCAGATACTAGGTGTAAAAAGTGGTCTGCTTCCTTACTCCTATACCTTTCACGACTGTACTCAGAAGCTAAAATACCTCTAACGTATGAAAGTAGATTGATGGTTGAGCATGTGTTCAAGGAGATGACCTTGAAATGAGTATTGAAGAGCTAAACAAGGCATATATAGAAGCCAAGGGTAAGCTTGAAGAAGCATTGAAGAAAGCTGAAAAATATGGTAAAATAATTGGATTTGTAAGTAGACTAGCGCCTTCAAGGATAGGAAGTGATGGTTCCTTAGTTCAGTTTGAGGTGGACCCGTTAGAGTATTTTAGAAGTCATGAAGAAGTTTCTGTTGCCGGGTCCTATCTTGCAGCAGTGGATGTGAAAACAGGTGAAGTAGTTAGTTTAAGAATAAAGAGTGTTGAAAGACGCGACGTAATGTCAGAACTTGGTATCCCTGAAGCTATAGCTTTACAAACACAACTAGATGCATCAGGCTTAGTAACTAGAGCTAGAGTAGTTGCCGAACCTCTATTAGCATGGAACCCTGAAAGAGATGAGGTTAAAGCAGCAGCATACGTTATCGAACCTCAATCCCCGATAATAAAGCCTAACCCTGAAGTCTTCGAGAAAATACTTGGACTACCTGAGGAAGGCGTTGTTCTCGGTCTTTTAGCTATAGGTGAGAAACCTTTAGATGTAAAGATTAAACTACCTTTACATGCCCTTTACCAGCATATGCTTGTCTTAGGAACAACAGGAGCAGGTAAAACAACGTTCATTAAGAACTTCATTATTGCGCTACTTAATAAGTTAAGCTTTAACGTAGAGGAAGGTTATGAACCAACGATAGTTGTGTTAGATTCTACTAAAGACTATGTTCACATGGTTCTAGAAAGTGTATGGAAGCTGGAGAAAAACGTTGAAACCGAGGAGTTCATTGCTGAGAAGGTATTTGACAACATTAGGAACATATCTAAAGCTAAAATAATAATCCCTGTAACGAAGCAGCTTTGTGAAAAACTAAGAAAATACTGTGAAAGAATAGGAAGCAAACCACGTACTATTAATGAATACTTAGAGGCTCTAGGCAAGTACTATGTTGAATCCTCATACTTTAGTATTGTAGAGAAAATACTGAATGGGGTTGTAAGCAGTGTTGATGTTGAAGTTAAAGGATATGGCCCCTTAAGAAGAATAATTGTCGAACTAACATACAGTACTTCAACAGGTATAAAGAAAACGCATTTAACGTTAATACCTTATGCTTTCAGTTTTAAGGAACTTAAAGGCCCTGAGCTAGCTATTCTAAATCCGTTTCTAACTAGCCAGGCAAGAGATCACCTACCTAGGATAATAAACGCTTTTGAGGAGTATGGGTATAAACTAACAACGCTAACAGACTTTTTAGAGTCTTTAAGAGAAGCATTATTCAAGAAGGGTAGTGAAGCATATAACATAGTATTTTCTAGACTAGGTGTACATAAAGGTACTGTGGAAAACATTGTACGATCTCTTGGCGTACTTGACGACAGTGGAATTTTCGACGTCATTCTGGGAAATGAGATTGTTGGTGAACCAAACTTAAACGCTATCCTAGAAAACTCCAGGAATGAACTAATAATAGTTGACCTTGCTTTCCTTAAAGAAAATGTTCCACTTGTTTCAGGCAATGTTGAGAACATTGTTGCTCTAAGAATATTATACAAAGTGTTCATGTGGAAAATGCTAAGATATGCTGAGAGAGCAAAAACACAACCAACTATAGTAATTGTTGATGAGGCCCATAGATTCTTCCCGGCAGCAGGAGGAGGTGAAGGAGAATACGTTATGCAAGTCTCTAATATGTTAGCTACAATTGCCAGGCTAGGTAGAGCTAGAAGACTATCTATAATATTTGCTACACATTCTCCAAAGGATGTCCACGATATTGTTTTGCAATTAGCTAATACAAAAGTTATTTTCAGGATGGATCCAGCGGTAATAGACAAGCTAGATATTCCGAGCGAGTATAGGCATTTAATTTCGAGAATTAAAGACCGTTACGCATTAGTGAAAACGCATGCGCTTAGGCTAGGCTATGTTCTAATGTGTACACCATTACCAGTAGCTGGGCATTTCGATTTATCCGTAATATAGTTCTAAATGTAGTAGCCATATTGTTAATTAGGGAAAGCTTTTATTTTATAGGAATCGAGTATGTGATAGTATATTTGAGGTAATTTTCATGAAAAAAGCTTACGGAAAAAAGTTTATTGAAAAAAGTTTCAATGCTTTCGGACGTACTTTCAAACTCGGGGGTCCAATACCTGAACTTAGGGAAGGAGAAGAACTCGTAAGAAGAACTATCTCCCTATGCCCGGTGTGTTATAGGCTTCTTCCAGCTATAATTTTTGAAAGGGATGAGAAAATATGGATTAGAAAAATATGTCCTGAACATGGAGAAGTTGAGGAAATATATTGGGGTGATGCTAAACTATTCTATAAAGCACTAAGATACGAGGTGAAAACAAAACCAATAAAAGTGGTTTATACTGAAGCAAAAGCTCCTTGCCCTTTCACTTGTGGGCTGTGCCCTTATCACATGACCTATACATCGTTAGCTAACATTGTTTTAACTAATAGATGCGATCTAAGTTGTTGGTATTGCTTTTTCTATGCTGAAAGGGTAGGCTACGTTTATGAACCAACACTCGAAGAATTAAGGGAAATGATTCGTAGTCTTAAGAAACAATACCCACGCGGTGGTTTAGCTGTTCAACTTACTGGAGGAGAGCCATGCTTAAGAGATGACCTACTAGATGTAATTAAAATGATTAGAGAGGAGGGAATAAGGCACATACAGCTTAACACCCATGGCTTAAGATTTGCTTACGCTGGTGGAGGCAAGCTCATAACCGAGCTTAGAAGAGCTGGTGTTAACACCATTTACCTAAGCTTTGATGGAATTAGCCCTGCAGTTAACCATAAGAATCATTGGGAAATACCCTTCATCTTTGAAAACTTTAGAAAAGCTCACATGACAAGCGTTGTCTTAGTACCGACTGTAATTAAAAACTGGAATACTGATGAACTTGGAGCTATAGTTAAGTTTGCAGCTAAAAACATCGACATAGTTAGAGGAGTAAACTTCCAACCCGTTTCTCTGACAGGTCAAATGCCTAAGTCTGAGCGTGAAAAATACAGGATAACGATACCTGAAGTTATAAAGCTCGTTGAAGAACAAACTGATGGCCAAATAGATAGGGATGCATGGTATCCTGTCCCGATAACGGTAATTATTTCGAGGTTCATTCAGCTTTTTAGCGGAGAGGAAAAGATGCACATGACCGTTCATCCAGCATGCGGAATGGCAACATACGTGCATGTTAAAAGAGGAAGCGGTGGTGAAATAGAGTTTACGCCAATAACGAGGTTTGTTGATGTTGAAGGATTTTTTGAATACCTTAAAGAGAAGACAGATGAACTTGAGAAAGGCAAGAACAAATACATTGTTGGGTTAAAAATACTTTACAATTTAAGAAAGTTTATAGATAATGAAAAACAACCCAAAAATATTAACCTCTGGAAACTCATATTCAACATATTCGTAAGACATAATTATGAAGCTTTAGGAGAATTCCATTACAAGTTCCTTTATCTAGGAATGATGCACTTCATGGATCTATACAACTACGATGTACAAAGAGTTCTGCATTGTGCCATACACTACCTAGTCCCAGGAGGTAAAGTCATACCATTCTGTACATTTAATGTGCTACCTGACCTTTACAGAGATAGAATACAGAAAGAGCACGGTATACCGATAAAAGAGTGGGTTAAGATTAAAGGATACCATACGGTAGGTGATGCTATTAAATATAAGAGAGATATTAAAAGACTAGAATCTACTGAGCTTTATAGAAAAACTTATGCTGGATTCGAGGAATACCTAAATAAACGTTAATATCAAAAATTGTTGTAAATGTTTTAAAAAATCTTAAGTATTACTTTTTCGACCCTTCTTAGTTAATGTTTAAACACTCTAGAAACAAACTACCTAGCGTTTTACTATACTTATTTAAAAGTTTATATTAGTCCGAACAAATAAAGGAAAGTGGTATAGAAACTCCGCCTAACACCCCCTTGCAGGGGGAGTGTGAGGGCAGGAGTTAGCTCGAGAACCCCGCCTCCGCCACACATCTCTCCTTTCTCATTCTTCAAAGCTCTATTCCAAGCTCCCTAATTATATACTCAGTTAATTTATCTCTCCCTTCCTCATAGTATATTCTGGCTAATTCAAATATAGTCTTCTTCATGAGGATTTGAGGGTATGTTTTTTGAACAATATATTTTCCGTCAGTTAGTAATTCTATGTCTTTGCATGAATCCCATATTATATCTTGGATTCTGCTAACAAACTTTGCATCAACAGAGTCAGCAAACTTAACTATTTCAGATTCTATCATACTTGTTGGCACACTCCCATGCATTTCAGCTAAGCATCTTATAAGTATTTCAGGAGCTCCTCTAAAGGAAAGCTCAGCTATTATTGAGAATTGATGGCTAAGATACCAATCGCTTCTCGGTCTAAAACCTCCAGTTATTGGGTCTTTCTCGTACTGGTAGAATTTGAAGATGTCATGAAGTATTGAAGCAGCTATTATTAGGTCTCTATTAACTTTCACATGATATGTTTTCTCAAATATTTCAGCTAAATTCTTGGCTATTGTTAAAACGGCCCACGTATGCTCCACAAGTCCTCCGGGATAGGCATGGTGTTTCTTAGGTGCGGCTGGGGATTCATGTAAGCTTATTTTAGGTTCCGCTTTGGTGAATGTTATTTTAGGTTCCTTTAGAATGTTTAAAGTTATACTCCTTATTTCTTCATTACTTATTTTCTCTGCTTCGCTTACTAGTTTCTCATAGATTTCCTTCTTTAACTCGATCATTTCAGGACAACACCAGCCATTAGGTCATTAACATTTGTTCCAGTAGGTCCCGTATAAACGTAATCCTCTATTTCACTAAATATGGAGTAGCTATCATTATTTTTAAGTGCTTCATCTATGCTTAGCCCTTTTTCACGTATTTTCTCGAATGTATGTGCATCGGCAATACCTCCAGCTACATCTGTTACTCCATCAATACCATCTGAGCCTATGCTTGCAAATGCTACGCCGTCTAAGCCTTTAATTGTCTTCGCTGCTGAAAGAACTAGTTCTTGGTTTCTACCTCCCTTCCCTTTGCCAACCACGGTTACTGTTGTTTCACCGCCAGCGAGTATTAGGGCAGGTTTCTTTAATGGGGTGTTCTCTTTGAATATCTCTTCTAATATTGAAGCTATAACTAAGCCTACGTGTCTAGCTTCGCCTCGGATTCTACTTGTTAAAATTAAAGCGTTTAACCCATAGGTTTTTTCAGCGTACTTTTTTGCTTCTTCTAAAGATTCTTTGTTACTTGCAATTATGAAGTTAAAGACTTTTTTGAATATTTCATCTCCAGGTTTAGGGGTTTCCTCAACCAATCCCTTAGCGCCTTCAACAATTAAGTCTAAAACGTTTCTAGGTACTTTATCTACAAGATTATACATGCTTAATATGTCTAGGGCATTTTTAAACGTTGTAGTGTCGGGAGCTGTAGGCCCTGAGGCAATAAATTCTATAGGATCTCCTACAACATCAGATATTATTAAGGAAACTGTTTTAGCAGGGTAAATCATTTTAGCGAGCCATCCGCCTTTAAACAGAGATAAGTGCTTCCTAACGGTATTTACTTCCTCAATGTTTGCACCTGATTTTAACAATAGTTTTGTTGTTTCAATTAAATCGTCTAATGTTATTTGCGGCCTTAAAACCTCAACTAAAGCTGATCCTCCACCTGAAATAAGAACTAAAACTAAATCTTCTGCTCCTGCTTCTTGAGCAATGTTGACTATTTCTTCACCTGCTTTTAGGCTTTTTATACTTGGTATAGGATGTGTGGAGACCTGAGTTTTTAAATGTTTGAACCTGTACCTATGGGCGATGTTTTCGGGAACTATGATTATTCCCTTGTCAATATCCTCTCCTATAATTTCTTCTATAGCTAAAGCCATTTCTCCCGATGCCTTACCAAAACCAATAACATATAGTTTTCTGTAGGAGAATAATTTATCACATACTTCAATTACTCCTCTTCTCATCTTTTTCAGCGATTTACGTACAGCTTTTTGCGGGTTAGCTTCTTCTAATGCTTTATTTAGTGTTCTTAACACTATCTCTCTAGCTTTTCTACATTTACTACATCTAGTATTTTCTAGTAGTTTGTCGAGGTTTTTAATGTACATCATAATGTGTAGACCCTACGCTATTACTTTGTCTTCCGGTATGTTTGGTACTTTTATGACGAAAATTTCTAGGTTACCACCTACTGCCCTGACGGTGTGCTTTTCTTCAGGGTAAATTATTACAATGTCTCCTTTCTTAGCAATAATCCTTTCTATGATATCGTTTTGCTCTACGATAATTTCCCCTATACCTTTAAGGAAAACAAATATTTCAAAGTGTTTTCTATGGTAATGTCTTCTAGCAGTAACGCCTCTAGGTATAATAACCCTTAATAGCCCTAAGGGAGTATTGTTTACAGATATTTCTGAAAAGATTTTTCCTAGATAGTTTTCTCTTTGCTCTAACTTAATTTCTCCAAGTTTATAGTGCTTAACCATAAGAGAACACCATATTTTTAGAAGATCAGCCTATCAACCCCTCTACATAACCCCCTAAAGTAGGGGGTTAAGCCTATGTCGGCCTCATCATCTAGTTTAAATATAAGGGAAGTACAAGCTTAAATTGTTATCCACTTAAATGGAAAGGTTTAAAAATAAATAATAAGAAACATGAGTTTGAGTAGAGGGCCCGTAGCTCAGCCTGGTAGAGCAACGGGCTCTTAATGTCTTGCCCCCTACCCCCTAATTTTACTAAATTTATAGAAATGAGCCTTACCAAAAGTGGAAGTGATGTTTTCTTGTCTACAATACTTAAAGATCCTTATGCTGCCTTAAACATGTACAAGAAGGGAATTTTGCCTGGAATTATAGAAAGACCTAAAGTAGTTAAACTGAGTATATTAGATATTTCTAGACCTATAAGGCCCTATTTTAAGTCTATATGTAGGTTTGATAATGTTTACGTTACCTTACTTAGACTTTAATGTTTTTCTGTAAGGGGTTTTGGAGTAGATGATCTAACCTTAACTTATCATTTTCACGCAGGTAAATATTTAGGTTATGAGCTTGTAAAGAAAGGTATTATAAAAACTATCGACAATCTATTTCCTGTGCTAGCCAAGTATAGAATAGGATTAATTGATATAGTTAGGGAATCATCTAATACCATGGTACTAGACGTCTACGAGCGTGTGTCTTGCAGAGGCTTACCGAACATAGGGAGACCTGTATGTTATTTTGAAAGCGGATTATTTCAGCCATACTTGAAAAATAATGAGTAAAAATAAAGCTAAAGAGACTAAATGCTGGGCTTTAGGAAACACAAAATGCACGTTCATTATAGAGTTTACTTAACGCCGCCACGTGGAAACATAATGAGTAATCGTTAAAAATGCGTATGACCTTATGAAGCATAGGGGTAGGGGGCAAGCAGGAGAAACCCGTGGGTCCCGGGTTCAAATCCCGGCGGGCCCGCCACATTTTCTCTCTTTTTGTATGCCGTGATTTAATATGCTCTTTAAACTGATTAGAGACATCTACATAGTGAAGGGATTTCCGGCTTTATATTTAAGCCGGTATGATGCTCTTATAATTGCTGATATGCATTTAGGCTTTGAAGAAGCCATGGCAATTAAAGGTATTTACGTTCCTCAAATGCAGTTTAAAGAAATCGCTGAAAAAGTAAGTAACATAATTTCTATAATCAAACCTTCATGGATAATAATAAATGGTGATATTAAACACGAGTTTACTAAGCTACTTAAACAGGAAAGAAAAGAAATATCAGCACTAATAAGTTTACTAAGAAGTAAAAATGTAAAACATATAACGGTTGTTAGAGGGAACCATGATACCTTTATCTCACCGCTGCTTCGTAGATTAGGTGTAGGTTATATTGATATTTTAGTACTAGATGACATAGCTATAACCCACGGCCATATAGATGTTGACCCTAAGAAACTAGGCGGCGAATTAATAATACTAGGTCATGAGCATCCAGCTATAGTTTTAAGAGACGAGCTGGACATTGCATATAAGTTTCCATGCGTAGTTGTAGGTAAGTTGAAAACTGGACAGGAAATAGTAATTATGCCTCATTTAAGTATTTATGCTTCTGGCAACGTATTGACGCTTAATAGGGAAAGTTACTTGTCGCCTATAGTTAAGAAGTATTGTTTAATTGAAGAACTAGTACCTTACATTGTAAATGAGAATTTAGGCTTACTTGAATTACCAAATCTCGGAACATTAGCCTCCATGGGACACTTTTAGAGTATTTGCTAGGTAACTATAGAAGGTAAATTTATAAGAGTTTATAAGGCTTTAAAAACACTGTAGGCAGTTCTGTAAGAGTTGATGTTTATGCGGACACCTAGAATTAGCGTTAAGATAGAAAATATTGTTTCAACTGTGACTCTCGAACAGAGAATAGACTTACACGCTATCGAGAGAGCAATTCCCGCAGTCGAATATAATCCCGAGCAATTCCCAGGATTAGTATTCAGGCTTGAAAGGCCAAGAGTAACAGCGTTGATTTTCAGTTCAGGGAAAATGGTAGTAACTGGAGCAAAAAGTGTAGATAATTTGAAGAGAGCTGTTAAGAAAATAATTAGGGTTCTTAAGGAAAACGGTATCATTGTCACGGGTAGGCCTAAAGTTCAAATTCAGAACATAGTTGCTTCCGCGAATCTTGGTGTCGAAGTAAACTTAGAAATGGCAGCTCTAATGTTAGAGAATTGTATGTATGAACCTGAGCAATTCCCGGGATTAATATATAGAATGAGCGAGCCTAGAGTTGTATTGTTAATCTTTAGTTCAGGGAAAATGGTAGTAACTGGAGCTAAGCGGGAAGAGCAGATATACGAAGTTGTTAAGAAAATATACTATAAGTTGGACGAATTAGGTTGTCTAAGAAAGTAAGAAATAAAACAAACAATATCATTAAACATATTTTTCATTAAGGAGGTACTTTAGAAGTGATTTTAAGCGATTTTGATTTGAGAAACTATATCAAATCGGGAAGGCTTAAAATTGAACCTTTTTCTGAGGAAATAATTCGAGAAAATGGTTTAGATTTAAGACTAGGAAACACCATAGCCAGACTAAGAAAGATAGGTAAGGTATTTGACTATAGAAGTGCCGCCAATATTAACGATTACTACGTTATTGAAAAAGGCGAATATTTCATAATAGAACCTAATGAGCGCGTTCTACTACATACTTTAGAGTATATCAAATTACCCCCTGAACTTATGGGCTTTGTTAATCTAAGAAGCACATACGCTAGACTGGGACTAAGCATTCCTCCTTGTATAGCTGAAGATACCATAGTAATGGATCCTCTCAAAGGACCTACAAAAGCTATTAATGCAGAAAACGTTTTTAGCATAGATGTTGAATCAAATGCTCCTTTCTATACTCCAACAAGAAAGTATGTAAATAATTACTTAGGTTCCATGATTAAAATTGGAACTAAACTCTCTGAAATTGTAACGACACCTAATCATAAGTTTCTAAGGTTTAACCCTGCTTTAACCATAGAGGAAGCTTATGCTGCTCTACTAAATAAAGGAGACTTATTAGCTACCATAAGATATTTTCCAGAAACTTCAATAGGATATCAAATATTAGAGCCATACCCATGCTTACATGTAAAAATCACAAATAAACTTTCTTCAAAAATAAGGGATAAAATTTACGAGTACAATTTAACATTATCGAAGACTGCTAAGATGTTTAATAAGCATAAGTCATATCTTATTAACCTCCTAAACGGTATCTATGGTGTTAAGTGGGAGTTTTTGGAAGAATTACTTACCATGCTCAAAATACCTATCGAAGAATACTTAAATGAAGTGTTGTTTTACTCAAAAAAGACTAGGAAATACTTGCCACTTACGACACTGTACAAACGCATCGATAAAGACATAGCTTACATCGTAGGATATATTGTTGGAGATGGAGGTTTAAGCAGAATCAAAGGCCGGAAAAATGTCAGATTATGTCTCACAGATAAGAACCGTGAAATGTTAGAAAAAATAGTTAGCATATTGAGGAAGAAGTTTGGACTGTTAGCGGATGATCTCAAAATAGAATGTGTTGAGAAGAAATATAGGCTATGCTTTCCAACAATACTTGCTAAGACCTTTCTATTTAATTTTGAAAGCGGGTTAAGAAGAAGTACTATTAGGGAAGTACCGGAGAAAATCTTGATGTCACCTAATAATATTATTGCTAGTTTTATTGCCGGTTTCTTTGATGCAAAGGGCTATTCAAGCAGCATTACAACATACTTCTCTACGTCAAGCAGAGTTTTAGCATTTCAAATACAATTATTATTGCTAAGACTAGGTATATTGTCGAGAGTAATTGCTAAGAAAACCATCTGGAAGTGGTATGAGATAATAATCCAAGGGAAAGAGAACGTTGAGTTATTCAGAAATAAAGTAGGTAGATATTGTTCAAAACCTGTTGAGCCTATAATAAAACGTGAAATCTTTGATAAAATACCATTGAACTACACGATAATTGAGGTTCTTAAGAAATTACCATACAGTGACATAGACGTTAGGAGGAAGATAAGTAATTATATAAGACGACAAAGAATACCGCGTAATAGAATAGAACTGGTTGTAAAGAAGCTCCTTGAATATGAACCTCCAGGATACGTTGACGCTTTAAGGGATTTAATGCGCTTGTCTAAATGGTTCTGGGATACTGTACTGTATACTGAAAAAGTACATTATGGACATGATGGAGGTAAAATAGTAGATTGGGAAACCCCTACTCATCATTATGCAGCTGGTATTTACGTAACACACAATACAATAATTGACGGTGGTTTTGAAGGACAGCTAACTATAGAGCTTGTAGGAGGAGCTTTTCCTGTAAAGCTTTATGCAGGTGAGAGGTTTATTCATGTAGTGTTTGCTAAACTTACTAGCCCTGTTGAAAAACCTTATACTGGCAAATACCAAGGTCAAAGAGGTGTTATGCTACCTAAGTTCTAGGACTTTCAATAAGTCAATAATGTGTTCGTGTTTAACAAAAATTTCATTGTTCTTTTTATACGTTTTAACACCTTCAAGAACCAGTATTTTCTCTTTAAATCTTATGCCTAAACTATACCCCCCTATATGCCCATTATGTTTCACAACCCTATGACACGGTATTACTATTATGTTCTTATTTTCTGAAAGTATTTTCCCTATAAGTCTTGGACTTTTCCCTACTATTTCTGAGAGTATCTTGTATGTAGTAACTTTGCCTGGAGGGATTAAGTGTAGGAGCGTATACACTATTTCCTTCAATGTTGCATACTTAAGCCTCTCCATAATACGGTCCTCGCTAAAGTTAAAATCGCAGTACTGTATGATAAGTTCTTAGACGTATGCTGTGATGAACAGGCTAGGATTAGATGAACAGATGATAGAGTAAGGTAGGCCTCTGAGCTCACAACTCTAAGAGGTACTGCTTGTTGGCAGTAAGTGAATGGGAGGCTCTCATAGAAGAAATAAGGAGTTGTAGAAAATGTAGACTATATAAGAATAGAAGAAACACCGTCCCTGGAGAAGGATCATTAACCACTAAGTTAATGTTCATAGGTGAAGCGCCTGGTGCCAAGGAGGATGAGGAGGGCAGGCCCTTTGTCGGAGCTGCCGGTAAGCTTCTAACAAAGCTTTTAGAAGATAATGGGATAAGTAGGAAGAACGTGTTCATAACTAATGTTGTGAAATGCAGGCCTCCTGGAAATAGAGAACCTTATGATGATGAAATTGAGGCTTGTCTACCATACCTAATTAAGCAGATAATGTTGATAAAGCCTAAAATCATTGTTACCTTAGGTAGGGTTTCTACAAAAACCTTATGCTCAATTACTGGTTTGCATTTTGCCAGCATGGCTAAAGTACATGGTAGTGTTAGAATAGCTTATTTAAATAACTTAGAAGTAAAACTTATTGCTACATATCATCCAGCGGCTGCCCTCTATAACCCTAGACTTAAACTTGTATTGGAAAAAGATTTTGAAATAATCGCTAAGGTTTATAGAGAAAATTTAAGGAGTAACAAAACATATACTCTCCTCGATTTCTTCGGAAAGAGTTGAAAGTCATGGAGAAAGAATATATTCCAAGAAAGCCTATTGACATACTAAAAATAGGGTACAAGTATATTATACGTAACCCAAAAATGATTATTCCATTTATGATTTATGAAGCAGGTTTCGTCGTTGGACAAGCCATATTCATCATATCCTTCCTCTCATTGCTAAGCTATTTTAAAGCATTCAACTTAATACCTAAAATTGTAGAGGAATTATCTAGGAAGAATTATGAGTATTTACTTAATCCTGAAATATTACATCCTATAATTGTAACATTATTTGTTACAGCTTCAGCTTACATAATTGTTATCCTAATATTTGATAGCTTTGTTAAGGCAGGTCTCTTTCCGTACTTGAGAAAAATACTTATTGAGGGGGATAGTAGCTTAAGAGTTTTTCTAGGTTACGCGTTTTATAGGTGGAAGTTGGTCTTGAAGACCAATATTTTAACATACTCCATAATTATTTCTCCATTATTGCCTTCACTTACTCTCTTCTACTTTAGCATATCTAAGATTATTCCGATGTTAGATATTGAGAATGGAATAGACGAACTAATGCTAGGCATTTCAGCATTAGCTTTTGTAGGAGGATTAGCTTTAGCTCTTATTTTATATTTGCTCTTAATATTTGCACCGATAGCAGCAGCTATAGATGCTGATACTCCTATATTAAATGTCTATAAGAGTATAAGAATCGCTAAAAGAGAAGTATGTTCTGTTATTTTGTACTTTTGTGTACTATCGTTAATAGCTATTGCTTCTGTTGCTATTGAAGGAGTAGTTAAAATATTTTATGTTACTATAACTAGCTTATTTGCATTAATAATTAGCTTAGCTGTAACACCCATAATAAATATGTTTCTTGTAGCAGTTTATGAACATCACTTTAATGAATGTTTTGCGCCGGTGAAAGCGGGAATAATGGAGTTAAGGGAAATAGTTAAAATAGCTAAGATTATGGCTAGTATAAATAAGTACCTAAGAAAGTTTATAACGTCAAAGGATGGTTTTTTAGCCTTAGTATTAACAATAATCCTTTTTATGTCAGGAATAATTTTAGGACTACTTACTGTAAGTCCTGATATAAGAGATATCATAATAAACTCTGGTATTATTGTTCCGGGAAGAATGAACCCGGAGTTTAAAATTTACAATAGGATCTTCTTAGGTTTAGATATATTCTTCCATAACTGGAGAACTTCTTTAGCAACAGCCATGGCTGGTATAGCCTACTCGGTGCCTTCCGCCGTTGCCACATTATTTAATGGATACGTTATAGGTATAGTATATGCGACTGTAGCTAACCCTATTAAAGCATCGGCTATAATAATACCTCATGGTATTATAGAGATTCCAGCCTTCCTGATAGCAAGCGCTGCCGGGTTAAGGCTTGGCTATATTATGTTTAAATATATTAGGGGAATAATATCGCTCAACGTATTAGAAGAGGAATTAACGAACACTGCCATCTTGGTTGCTGCATTGGCTGTACTTTTCTTTATAGCTGGTGTAATTGAGGGAAACATTACACCTATTATTGCTGAATATTTAGGGTGGGTTTAATATACTTTCTAGCTATTTTCCCTATGACCTTATATTCTTCATAGTATTTTCCACTGTATGCTATTATTGAGTATATTTTTTCAACATCGAGAATGGATATGTCTGCTATGTTTCTATGTAAACTTTCAACTTTACCATTTGATTCTAAGAGAATTAGCAGTGACGCTGCTACATCTACATTTCTAAGTTTTGATCTAAGATCTACAAATGCTGCAGCTATGTCCTTAGCCACATAGACTATGTCTAGGCTCGCAGAACCTAAACTCCTAAGTTTAAATGGCCCGAATATTTTTTCTATTTCTTTAAAAACATCGTATGATTCCTTATTCAAGTATCCTAATATGAAAGGGTACTTACCGAAGTCTACTGTTTTAAGCTTATCATTATTTTCAAAAGCCCCTTCCCCTTTGATCGCATAGTATACTTTATCTCTAAAAATTTCAGCAACAATGCCTATTCCAATATCGGAAAGTCTAGCATTTTTTGTGTACTTGGCTACGGCAATGCTTACTGAAGCATACGGTATTCCAGCTACATAATTGTTACTACCATCTAGCGGATCTGTTATCACTATGAACTCTGGTTTATCACATGTCCTAATTACTCCCCGTTCTTCGCTAACGTAGTGTATTTTAATGTGTTCTCTTAGGAACCCGTTGAGTATTCTTTCTTCAGCTTCTAAGTCTATCTTCCTAGTTACGTCTTCTTTACCCCACTTTACTGGCTCATACTTGTCTACTTTGCCTTGTACTTCTCTTAACCATTTTGCAACATCCACAGCTACTTCCTTTGCCACATAAAAGACGTTTTCAACGTTATAGTTCATGGTTACTCGACCAAGTTTCTTTCAAACTTTGAAAGAACAAAGTAACTTGTATCGGTAACTACTACATCATCTTCTATTCTAATCCCTGCTAGGTTTTTAACGTAAACTCCCGGCTCTACCGTTACCACCATGCCTTTTTTAAGTTCTATGTTACTTTCCTTTCTCAATGCTGGAGGTTCATGAACATCTATTCCTATGCCGTGTCCTGTTCCGTGGATGAAGTATTTTTCGTAGCCGTATTCTTTAAGAACATTCCTAGCCTCATTATCGACAGCGGCAGCTTTAACTCCAGGCTTAATGGCTTTTATAGCTGCTTTTTGTGCTTCTAGAACGGCTTGAAACATGTCCTTAATTTCTTCAAGCACCCTACCTACGCTTATAGTCCTGGTTAAATCGCTTACGTAGCCTTTAAACGTAGCACCTAAATCTACAACTACTACTTCACCGCTTCGAATAACTTTATTAGAGGTTACTGCATGAGGTAAAGCTGCATGGGATCCTGAAGCTACTATTGTTGTAAAGGGTGTTTTCTCAGAACCCATTATCCTCATAGTATATTCTACTTTTGCAGCCACCTCAAGCTCACTTACGCCTTCCACTATAATGTTTCGTGCTTCTTCAAGACCTTTCTCGGCTATTTCAACTGCTCTTTTTATCCGCTCTATTTCCTCATCATCTTTTATCATCCTAATATTTGCTATGTCTTCAGAAATGTCAACTACATTCACATTGCTGATCTTATTTTTTACTAAAACCACAATATGGTGTGGAACACGTTTATAACATATTCCGATTTTCCTACATGCAATACGTTCTATACTTTCTATGAGCGCTTTCTTATAGTTTTCGTAATGTTCCACAAGGATTTTAGATTCTTCATTAGCTCTATCGTATTCTAATTTAGGAACAAATAATGTGGGCTCTTTATCCTTAGGTATCAGTAAAAATATTCCTTCGTAGCCTTTAAATCCTGAAGTGTAGAAGATATTTGAAGCATCAGTTAAAAGTAAACAATCAAGGTTTTTGCTAAACAGTATGTTCTTTACTTTAGATAGTCTTTTAGCATACACAGGATTAACACCTTGAACTTTAAGTACTCTTTTCGGAAAATAAATATTTAGTTTTAGGGTTTAAAATGTGATTAAAGAATATTCCAACAGCAAATCCCGTCTAGAGAAGTTAAGAAGACTCTACTATTTGCTGCTCTTTTTCGTATTGGTCATTTCCTCGGTAAACTTGGTTCTAACTTTAGGGAAAATTGTAATTGAGTTTGAAAATAAAGTATCAATGCTAGATG
>Ga0190312_1000118_pt1 | contig 28575 bp, 26 predicted proteins | sample 487007910_MG_FD_165046 | JGI IMG/M metagenome (GOLD analysis project Ga0190312, IMG submission 165046) | Hydrothermal vent sediment bacterial communities from Southern Trench, Guaymas Basin, Mexico - 4870-07-9-10_MG | ecosystem: Environmental > Aquatic > Marine > Hydrothermal vents > Sediment ... | reverse complement strand
CATCAAGATACTGTCTAGCATAACGTGTTTTAAGGAAAATCTCTAGATCAGCTAGTAAGACTAGCTTACCATTCTCAATAAAAGCTACTCTACTACCAAGGTCTATTGCTTCAACAATACTATGTGTCACATGGAGAGCTGTGAAACCAAGCTTCCTATGTACATCTTTTAAAAACCTACGACCAGCTACTCTAAGCCTTGGATCAAGAGCTACAAGTGGTTCGTCTAGAAGAAGCATTCTAGGCTCTACAACAAGTGCTCTAGCCAGTGCAACACGTTGTTGTTCACCACCACTAAGCTGTCTAGGATATTTCTCTAACAAGTGATCTATCTCTAGTATAGAAGAAATACCTCTTACACGCTTATCTATCTCATCAGCCTCTAACCCTCTAGTCTTTAAACCATAAGCTATGTTTTCATAAACACTCATATGTGGGAATAATGCGTAGTTTTGTGGAACTATGGCAAAACCACGTTTCTCTGGAGGTAGACTGGTGACGTCTACTCCATTGACAGCTATCTCCCCTTTTAGAGGCTTTATAAAACCAGCTAGTGTGTGTAGGAGAACTGTTTTACCAACACCACTAGGACCCATAACAATAAGATACTCTCCACTCCTTATCTCAAGTAGTGGTATCTCTAATTTGAATTCATGGAGTTTAACAACCAGGTCCTTTATAACAATCACTTCTTAACCACCGTCTTAAGTAGTGTAAATACTGTTAGTGATATTAGTACGAGAACTATTGATATTGATATAGCGTATTTTAGTCCATAAACGTTAAACCACTCTATAACAAGTATGTTTGCTGATTTAGGATAGTATGCTATGACTAGTATAGCACCTACTTCACTAACAGCTCTAGCCCATGAGAGTATTGAACCAGCTAATAGGCTATGGGTTGACAACGGTAGTATTATTGTATAGAATGCTCTCCACCTAGATGCTCCAAGAGACCTTGCTACATATACTATGTCTGGATCAATGTTTCTAAAACCTATCTTCAATGTATCAATCATTATAGGTGCTGATACAAAAGCCATTACAAAGACTATACCCCAGAAACTATCCTCTACACCAACACCTATAGAGCCTAGTATGTTGCTAAACAACCCTAGTCTACCATAAGCTATAAGGATCATTATACCAGCTATGGCATGCGGTATCATTAAGGGTATGTCTATAAGTGCTTCTAAAAAATTCTTACCCATAAATTCATGATACGCTAGAATATACGCTAACGGTAGACCCATGGCTAGTAGTATAAGTGTAGACGTTGTTGAAGCAGTTAACGTAATATATAGTGAATTCCATGCCTCACTAGCTAATACTGGGTCTTCAAAAAGAGATTTCTTGAAAACCACTGGATCAACGGCTATGAATAGAGCTATCAAAGGTGATAGTAGGAAGAGTATTATAGTTGATGCTAGACAGACAACAACGATCATGAAGGGCTCTATACTAGACAGTCTACCCCTCAATATAGTCTCTCAACTCCTCTGGCAGTTCTCCACCATATATGTATTTATCAAGATACTTCTGTCCAAGAGATTCAAATACTTGTCTACCAGTACTGCTTAGAAGCATTTTTACATACTCAATAGCCTCCTCTCTATGTGGTGCGTTTAATGGTATTGTTACTCCATAAACTATAGATGACATTGGTATAGACTTCTCCTTACCACTACCAACAAGTATATGGACTACTACATGGTTATAGAAGTCCTCATGGCCGGGGTTTCCAAGATTTATCTCTACTGGGAGCTCTATATAGCTTAGACTATGTTGTATGGCTACACTACGGTACTCAAAAGCATAGTCTATAGAGCCTGTTTCAAGTAGTGCTATCAAGTCTACACTTTTAGAACGTATAACTAGATCATCTTCTCTAACATCTATTGACGCTGGTATGTAGACGTCTATGATCGATTTATTGTATTCTATATAAGCATTCAACTTGTCTAGTATAAGTTCTTTAAGGATGCTTGTGTTGTTGTAGTATAGGCTAGCAAGTGCTATTAAACCTACAGCACGGTATCCACATGGGTCTTTATTAGGGTTTGAGAAGCCCCATTTAACATCTGGTTTCATAAGTACTTCATACCACTTATCTGGATCACTCATTATCTCACTAGCATATCTAGATTTGTTTGTAAAAGCTAGTACTAGTTCATTAGTTGCAAACCCTACATACCAGTTAGCATAACCTGGTATTAGGAAGTCTCTTATAAGCCTATAATCAGCTACAGCTACAACATCAGCTCTCCTACCAAGATCAGTTATCTTCCTAACAGCTTCAACACTACCACTAGCTTCAACATATACATCAACGCCAAAACGGCTACTATAGATTTCTGAAAGAGTATCAAGGGGCTTCTTAAGAGAACCAGCACAAAAAATCTTAACTGTAATACTACTGCTATGGGTAGTGTTGTAGATTATGTAGAAAGCTATGATAATAGATAAAACAACTACTCCTAATAAGGCCATTATCTTCCTAGACATTATCTCTCACCAAGTAGAGCTAGAATAGCATGTAAAATATTTAACTTTTATCTGATAAAAGATAAAATCTAGAAATTATCACACATAAAGCTAGTAGATTTATTAGCCAGTGCATACAAGCATGTATCTAGGTGTTTATATGCCTAAGCGTACAACTATCATACTAGATGACGACTTATATGAAAGACTTGTAATAGAGAGTATTAGGAGATATGGAACTTCACGTGCTTTATCAAAAGTAGTTAATGAACTCTTGAGAGAGAGTTTAGAGACTGAAAAGGAGTTGTTAGAATTAATATATTCTGAGAAAGTAGCTACAATAAGTTCTGAAGAGTTTGAAGAATTCCGTAGAGAGCTTGATAAGAGGTTTATTGAGAGATGATAATAGATACAACATACCTACTACCACTAGCAGGTATTGATGTTAAACAAGATCTATTGAAGGCTATTGTGGAGAGAAGAGTATCTAATATAAGTTTAAGAGATTTAAAGATAAATCTTATATCATTATTTGAATTACAGGCAAAGGCTTATAAACTAAATGTACCTTCATGGAGAGTAGTAAAAGCTATTAGAGTTATAGCTAAAGCTTTTCCAGTAATACCGTTTTATCACTCTAGGATTATAGAGACTGCATATAGTATAGGGAACTTGTTAAGAGATTATATAGACTCTATAATATTATCAACAGCTGTAGTTCTAAGAGAAGATCTTATAACAGAGGATAAGGACATACATAATATAAAAAGTTTTATCCATGATAGGTACGGTATAAAGATACTTAGATATAGAGACATTGTTTCGTAGAATACGGGGAAGATCCCTGTTTCCCAGCTATCTCAAATGGGATTCTATGAGCTTATAGTTGGAAATATGGAATAGGTTAATAGCTAGGAAGTTTTAACCAACTTATAGTTAAAGCGATCAGTAGTAGTCTCCAAGTATCCACCAATTCCCAATACTTATATTCTTTAAACCATTCCTCTTAGCTATCTCTAGTGAATTATATGCGTGTCTACGGCTTGTTGGAGGCAAGTCTCTAAGAAGGTAGTCTGGATGGAAAGCTAGTAGACGGTAGGGTATCTCAGGGTTTAGTTCTGCTAGAAACTTTGTTATACCATTAACTTCTTCATCATCAACATATCCTGGTACAAGCAAAGTACTTACAACAAGTAGTGGAACCTCCGGTCTATCACTAAACCTTCTAGCAACACGCTTTACATTCTCAAAAACAAGCCTACCATCAACACCAGTTAAAGCCTCATATACACTAGGGCTCCAAGCCTTAACATCGATCTTTACAATGCCGCCAGTCTCAAGACTAAGCTCTACAGCTTGGTCAAGGAGGCTGGGGTTCATAAAACCATTAGTCTCCCAACATACACGGAAAACACTCAATCCCTGATCAGCTGCAGCTTCAACCATGGCTTTAGCAGCTTTTAATGCATGTATGATCTGTGGACCAGGGTCTCCTCCAAAGAAGCATACACATGTTGTCTTCCTTGATACAGCTTTTACTAGATCATCTATTGATATTAACGGCTTACCCTTTGAAGCCATGTTCCGGTACTCCCAGTTTTGGCAGTAGAGGCAGTCTAGGTTGCATGCTCCATAGAATACAGCTATGTTATAATAGCCTCTTTCAGCACCACTTGGTACTAGTGAGTATTTTGGATAGCCAGTACCAGTAGCTCCAGGGCATACCCAGTCTGCAACACAGTTTGTTGGATGAGGGTCTAGATAGTATAGTCCTACTGCTTCACTCGGGTAATCCATCTTATACATAAGCCTGCCATTAACGTTCATTACAAGCCCACAGTAGCCTAGTCCACCACACGGTATTCTACACTGGTTACCACATACATTACATGCTACTCCATCAACTGCATGCGGGGGCTCTAGTGGTAGCTTATGTCTAGCTCTAGCTCTCCTATGAACATCCCTTATGATCTCCCTTGCTTCACTATACCTTCTACGTAGACAATCAACACATACACCAATAACACTTGATACAAGCCTACTCTCTCTACCACAGACAAGGCATTTACCCAAAAACCATACACCTATATAGAATAGATTGTCTAAGACACTCATAAACCATATCTATAAAACTAGTGATTAGACTGTATTTCTTTAGAAACTAGTTCTACATAGTTTACCTAGATGAAATACTCTCTATAGAGTTTAAATGACTACTATCCTCTAGACACGAGTATCCTCTCCTAAAAACCTTGTATAGCCTCCTTCTAGATCACGGTATGAGACTAGGAAGTATTTCGTATTATAGGCTATATAGTGTTCTCCACAATAGTCTATCCCAATAATACCAATATTATCCCCACCCCATACTCTAGTAACCCAGTCTACTACAGCATCCATAGATTTTTCTAGACTATAGCCTTGTCTTACAAACTCTGATATCCTTAAACAAGGTAGTGAGTACATAATAACCTCTCCAAGACCAGAGGCTGCTAGTGCTACATACTTGTCTGCATAAAAGCCAGCACCAGGTATTGCTGAATCACCTACACGACCAGGTAGTTTAAGCCATACACCACCAGTGCTAACACCAGCTACTAAACAACCACTACTGTCTAGAGCTACAGCTCCAATGGTGTCCATTAAACCGGTCTCTAAAGCAATTCTAAGATTCTTCCTAAAATAGCTCCAACCACCCTCCCTATACCTTCTAAGAACACCCCGGTATCTCTCAACAACCTCACTACTAAGCTCGCCAATACCCTCTAAACCCGTTCTACGGGCAAGGTCATCAGCCCCATCTCCAACAACCAATACATGATCAGTCTTCTCTAACACAGTATAGGCTAATCTTATAGGGTTCTTTGGATACTTTACACATGCTACAGCACCCGCAACACCTCTAGAGCCATCCATTAAACCAGCATCCATCTCTCTCACACCAACAAGGTTGAGAACACTGCCAGAGCCAGCGTTGAAGCAACCTGTATCCTCCATATAAGCTATTGCTTCAACAACAGCTTTTAATGCTCCATTCTCTAAGAGGTACTCCCAAGCATAGTCTCTAGCTTCACTTATAGCTTTAACAGCTCTCTCAACACGTTTACGTGGTACTTTCCATGTACCCGCACCACCATGTAGTAGGAGTACTGGTTTAGCCATACAAACCCCCCTCTCCTAATAGGGTATACTATGTTATATGTTTAAGTATAGGTATTCACATGTTAATACTATATGAGGGTTTAGTCTCTATTGATACTAGTTGATAAATGCCTTAGTTTACTAAAGTATGTGGATGTATTTGTTAGAGATAGAGTAGATAATATTTTTAGAGATAGTTTATGGTGTTTAAAGGGTCTTCTCCAATCAATGGGTTTAAACCGTATTGTAAGAAGTGGTTTAGATAATGTAGAGTCTATTGTAGAGAACATATATAGTTATCTTAAGAACAAGTACAGGCTTGTAACTAGGTTCTGCAACTTCTATAATAGAGTATTCAATAGTATTGAAAACATATACAGTGTTCTTGATGCTGGATGCGGTACTGGTTTAAATATATGGTTGTTGCTCAACTACGGATTTAAACCAAGAGAGATCGTTTTTCTAGATATAGACTATAGAGCTCTACCTATTCTTAAAAATATTTAGGTAATAGCTTAGTAGTGCATAGTGATGTAGCTAAAACACCTTTAAAAACATCGTCTATAGACACTGTTTTTGCTACAGGGTTATTCCATGAACTACCTAGTCTTAATGCTTTAAAGGAATTCTATAGAGTATTAGTGAAGAGAGGGTATCTTATAGTAGTTGATAGAGTATCCTATAGTGTGCCAAGAAAGCTTCTATGGTTTAAGAGATTGTTTAAAGCCTACATACTACATAGGAATCCTGAAACACCATATACTGTTAATGAGGTAGCTAGTTCTATAACAAGCTATGGCTTTGACATAGTCTATATGGATATTGTTAAAGGCTATGGTAGAGACACTGTCTATATACTAGCTAGTAAGAGGTAGTTTAATATAGTGTACTCTATTACTCTATTATAGTGATTGAGTATATAGTGTTTTAGTATAGAGGATGCATGGTCTTGGCTGAACTAGAGCTCCCACCTATAGAGGCTCTGCCCCTACCGTTTAAGCCTAAGTATAAACGTTTTACACCAATAGTCTATTCTCTAATAGGTGTACCATTAACTATATCTATAATAGCTTTTATGTATGTCTTAGCGTCTACAATATCCTCTATTGGTACTGTTGAGGAAACTGCTCCATCAATAGCTCCTAATGCTCTTAGACTGCTTCTCTTTGGAGCACTGTATATTATTAGCTCAGCTATATCATCCTATATACTATTTGATAAACTAAACCACCACCTATACTATAGTGTTCTAGAATCTTTCCTTAGAGCTAGGAGAGAGAATAGAGAAGTATACCCACTATATAGAGCTAGCTTGCTTAGAAAGAATACTCCATCACCAGTAACAGCACTACTACTATGCCTATTCCTAGCCGGTCTACCATACCCTATACTACTATGGTATTTTGAGAAGGCTTTAAGAGAGCACTCACGTATTGAAGAAGAACTATTTATTGGCGGGAGGTATACAGGTAGAATTGACGTTTCAAACCTATTTTTAGATCTTATACTAGTTGGTATAACACTAGGTTTATGGCTATGCTACTGGAGTTATCGTGCTACAAAACTATATAACGAACACATTGATCGTGTGCATAGACGTGTTGTTAAAGAACCGAGTTTTACAGCTACAACACCTCTTCAAGGAGGAGTCTTTATACCAGCTACAATACTCTTTGCTACGGGTGTCTATACATTCCTATCATTATCTGGAGTACCGGTCTATCCAATGCCGATCATTTGTATAGCATCACTATATGCTTATACAGTGTATGTTTTTAGAAATAAACCGTTTATACAGCACGTATTCATACTCCTTGGGCTAGAGTATGTTATACTAGCTTGTCTAGGGCTAGTTGGCTTCACAGGTTTCAACTACTATAGTAGCTTATTTGAAGAAGTTGAGAAACAACTACCTAAAACACATGATCCGTTCATGCTCACCATGGGTATTTTCCAGAACAACCTCATTATAACACTAGCGGCAATTATACCGTATGCTGGAGTACTCTATACAGGGTATGCTCTGTCAAACACAGGCTTCCTATATGGGATAATAATTGGTACACAATACTATAGTGGTAGAGGGTTAAGTGCATTACTACTATTCATAATGCCTCATGCATTTCTTGAACTACTAGCATATGCTATAGCATCAGCTATTGCTCCAAGAGTCTTTAGCCAACCAGTTTCTAAGAGTATACAGCAAGCAATTATAGCTATAACTATACTTCTTATAGCTGCCTTTGTTGAAGCAGTTAGTATCATATTGCTTAAGTAGGGGTGTCTAGGCTATGGAGTATAAGCTTGTATCATTTGATGTATGGGATACCCTTCTCAGACTTGATACAATGCTTGAAGCTATTGGACAAGGTATATCAAGGGTATCAGGGATCGATCTTGAGAAGTGTATTGCTATAGTCTATAGTGTTAGAGAGAAGGTTAGAGAGTTTAGGAAACGTGGAAATCTTAGTGTTGAAGAACTTGTTAGTTTGAGTAGAGAACTTATTGCTGAACAACTAGGTGTTGATCTAGAGATTGTCTACCGTGGTATTGCACGTGGTGTACTAGATGTTGATGAAGACAAACTATTGTTTGATGACACACTAGATGTACTTAAGAAACTGTATAGGAGTGGTTTAAAGATTATAGTATTAGCTAATGTAATGATATGGCCTTCAGCATACACTCGCTTACTACTTGAAAAGACTAGTGTTAGCAACTATATTAGTAGACAGTACTATGCTGATGAGATAAGACACTATAAGCCCTTTCCAGAAGCATTCTATGTTCCTCTAAGAGACTATGGAGTTAAGCCAGAAGAAGCTATACATATTGGTGATTCTGAGATCGAGGATTATAGTGGTGCTTTAGAAGCTGGTTTAACGGCTATACGTGTAGATAGGGGTATTAAAGAGCCTATGAGAAGGCATGATAGAGGGTATGTTGTTCCAGCACTAACACACATACTAGACATAGTACTTAGATAGTATAGAGGTATTTGTTTTGAAGCCTAGATGGGTTTGTAGTAAGTGTGGGTTTAGAGAATATCTAGTAAAGTATTACTGGAGATGCCCTAGATGTGGTTCATCACTAGATATAGATTACCCTAGACTAGTATGGGCTCCACATGGCGAGGGAATGGCTCGTTACTCTAGAATGTTGCCTATAGAGATACATGAGAGTCTTGGTGAAGGAGGTACACCACTAGTTTATAGAGAGTATTGTGGTTTGAAAATAGGTTTTAAACTAGAGTATCTAAACCCTAGCGGTAGTTTTAAGGACCGTGGTACAGTACTAGCATTATCACTTGCTAAAAAGCTTGGATATAAACGGGTTGTTGAAGACACTAGTGGTAATACTGGTATATCTATAGCACTATACTCTAGAGCATACGGTCTATCATCAACAATAGTTGTTCCAAAAACAAGTCATTCTGGAAAGTTATCGTTATTAGAAATGCTTGGTGCTAACATAGTCTATACAAGAGATCGTGGTGAAGCAGCTAGACTTGTTCTTGAAATAGTTGGTAGAGAGGAAGACTACTACTATGTAGCTCATACATGGAGTCCACTATACCCTATAGCTTATAAGACTATTGCTTATGAGTTGTATGAACAAGGGTTTAGAGAGGGTGTTGTAGTAGCACCTATTGGTAGCGGTGGGTTATATCTAGGATTGTACCGTGGTTTTAGAGACCTCTATGAACTAGGCTTTATAGAGGATATACCATTACTAGTTGGTGTACAGGGAGCATCTATACAACACATCTATAGGCTTGTATATGGGAGAGTTGTTGAAGGAGATTCTAGTCTAGCTGATGGATTGATGGTTGAGAATCCTCCTAGACTAGAGGAGATAGTAGGTGTTGTTAGAAAGTATGGTGACGTAGTTGTTGTTAGTAATGAAGAGATTGTTGATGCTCTAAAGTGGTTGCTGTCTAAAGGATTTATTGTAGAACCAACTAGTGCTACAGCATTAGCTGGTTTATGGAAGCTTTTAGAAGAGAAGAAAGACCTTGTTAGAGGAACGGTATATATACCCTTAACAGGCTCTGGCTTAAAAGTTGTTAAAGAGAACACAGCTTTAATGAGAGTTAGACACTAGTTTTATAACTAGTTAAGACAAGTCTAAATATGATAACATATGGGTGAATACAGAATGTTCAGCAGTGTAACACTTGATGCTCTACCAACAGGTTCTAGAGCACGCATTATCAATGTAGCTGCTCCAGGCAGGTGGTCCTATAGACTACTCCAAATGGGCTTTGTACCCGGCAGTATTGTAGAAGTTATTGTTAATAACGGTGCTGGACCAGTTGTTGTACGTGTTATGGGTGTAACAGTTTCTCTTGGACGAGGTATTGCCCGTAGAATACTTGTTGAACCTCTTAGATAGCCCTTTCTCTATTCTATAGATAAGCTTTTTAGAGGTTTAGACAGATCTAAATCTGGTTGACTCTTCATGGGAGATCGTGGAGAGACTAGAGAAATAACTGTAGCTGTTATGGGTCAGCCAAATGTTGGTAAGTCAACATTATTCAACATACTTACTGGTAGGAATATACATGTAGCTAACTGGCCTGGAGTTACTGTTGAGAAGCATGAGGGCTGGAGGCTTTACCGTGGATACAGTATACATTTTGTTGACTTACCAGGTATCTATGGCTTATCAGCTTCTACTCTTGAAGAAGTTATAGCTCGTAACTACCTGCTTAGCGGTAAACCAGATGTTGTACTTGTACTTGTTGATAGCACTATACCAGAGCGTACAATGTATCTCTTGATCGAGGTTTTAGAGCTCTTCCCTAAGACCATAATTGTCTTTACTAAAGCTGATCTAGCACATGCCCATGGAGTCCACATTAACCCGTCCATACTATCTCATAGACTTGGAGTACCTGTTGTAATGGTTTCTTCAGTAACTGGTTTAGGATTCTACGAACTACTTGATACCATTGTTAAGGTTTATGAGGGGAGGGTTGGTAGGAGAGATGTTTTAAGAGTGGATTATGGAGAGTTAGAGGCTTTTATAGATGGTGTTGTAGAGGCTGTAGAGGGTAGTGAGGTTTCTAAACAGTACCCGGTTAGATGGGTCTCGGTACGTTTACTAGAGGGTGATAGTGAGTTATTGGAGAAGGTTAGAGCTTGTTGTGGTGAAGATGTTGTTAGGAAGGTTTTAGGTATTAGAGATGAGGTTATTAGAATATTTCATAGAAGGCCTGAAGAGCTATTTGCTTTAAAGAGGTTTAATTATCTCAACAATTTATTGTCTAAAGCTGTTGTTAGAGTTGGTAGACTAGGTATTCATAGATTCTTTGACAAGCTATTTCTAAACACACTCTATGGCCCATTTATATCTCTGGCATTCCTCCTACTAGTCTTTATCATAGTATTTACACTAAACACTGGATTCCCATTAAACATAGTCTTTGAGTCCATGGGATTATCTGAATTAGCGTGTTTTCTAGAAGACTATAGTCTAGGCTCTCTAATGGAGTATGCTATAGGCTTTCTAGGAGATCTTGTTGGCTCAGCTGTACCGGGTAACCAAGAGTGGTTGCACAGCCTTGTTGTTGACGGAGTTATTGGAGGTGTTGGAGCAGTACTTGCCTTCCTACCACTAATCTTCCTCGTATCACTATTTCTAGCAATACTTGAAGACTCTGGAATTGCTCCAAGAATAGCTGTTAGCCTCCATATACTGTTTAAACGTATAGGCTTGTCAGGCCATGCAGTATTCCCTATAGTTCTTAGTCTTGGATGCAACGTACCCGGCGTAATAGCTACTCGTGCAACACCTAGTTTTCGTGAAAGACTAAGGCTTATAACAACACTTGCTTTCATACCATGTCAGGCTAGACTTGTTGTTGTACTAGCTTTTGCGTCAGCTATCCGTGGAGTCTATGGGTTGGCTATAGTATTGCTAGCTTATCTAGTATCATTCACTGTATTCGCTATTATAAACAAGCTACTGCTAGTCTATGATGTTAGGAGGGGTTATAGTGAAGAACCAGAGCTGTTGCTAGAACTACCTCCAGTCCATAAGCCTCTACCAAAGGTTGTGTGGTGGCTTACATGGGATTCTACAAAACATTTTCTTAAGAAAGCTGGTTCAATAATATTCTTGTTATCTATAATTGTATGGTTTCTACTATACTATACACCAGCTCTAGAACCAGCTAGTAGTCCAAGTGAGAGTATTGGTGCTCTATTAGCAAGTGTTTTCTCACCACTACTATACCCTCTAGGACTAGACTCTAGACAAGCATGGATGATGACGTTTGCCTTAATGGTTGGCTTTATAGCTAAAGAAGCTGTTATAGGTACACTATCAATCATATCTGGTGAGGAGGATATGGCTACCGCATTAAGGGGTGTTATTGGATTAAATGACGCACAGATAGCTTCACTAACACTATTCACAATACTCTATGTACCATGTCTAGCAACAATAGCTGTAGTATACATGGAGTCTCGTAGTTGGAAGACAACACTAGCAGTTATAGCACTAATGATGGCAACAGCCTATATAGTATCAGTACTAGCTTATCTTATATCAATAGCATTTACTTAAACAAGCTCTAACTATGGATCAATACCTCTCTCCTTCATACAACCAACTATTTTATCAACATAAAGAAGCAAATCATTAATTATACTACCCAGCTCTTCTAAAACAAGCCCATGATCTATGCTAGCATACATGTGGACAATAATATTCCTTAAACCAACAACCCCCTAACTCTGCTAACTAAACCCTCTTCTATATCGCATAACCTACTTGTCTCTAATATAACTTCCTTATATGTATCTGGAACTCTAAAACTAGATTCTGATAACAAGTAGCTAGATAGATCGATAATAAACTCTACAGCTATATGAATATATCTCTCCATAACTAGTAGAAGTCTATGATTTTCTAAAAAACCTCTTCTCTATCCATAGTAGTTAGTTCTTTTAATAAATCAATAGCTTCTCTAAATCTCTCATATCTCTTTAGAAAACATTCTCTCAATATCATTCACCATCCTCTTCTTAAACCATCTTGCTATAAACCTAAAATCGTCAAACTTCTTTAAAGTATCTAGCTGATCTCTAAATAAAGCCTCTCTATCACTACAGTATATTATCCTCCCACGACTATATACATCCATTCTTAATACAATAGATGCTTTAGACAAGTCTACAAGATCAATGTCTTCATCAATAATAGCTAATAGTTCTTTAAATACTCTAAACCTCTCCCTATCTGATACATGATCGTAGAACCTTAAAGCTACATCTATATCGCTTTCTCTTGTAGCTCTACCCTCAACAACTGATCCAAACAAGTATGCATACACTACATACTCTCTATACCTATCTTTAATAAGAGCATTCATCTTCTCAATAAATTCCTCAATAGACACGCTCTTGTTATACAATCTCTACTACCATTAGTAGAGTATATTCTATAAGAAATAAATAGTTATTTAGTTAATGAAGCTATACTATTCTACTCTACTTATTGATATGACAAACTCCATATCATCTATTACCCACTTTCTTGTATACTCCAACAACTCTACCCTATCTAGCGGTTTTTTAGTAAACACTATCTCTACAGCTCTTACTTCACCAGCTATATAGTCTCTACGTTTCTCCAACAACTCTACAGCTTCTTCTGGAGCATAGACTAGTGCTTTAATCCTAGCATCAAGAGGTAGATCCATCTCCTTCCTCATAACCTGTATCCTACGTACAATATCACGTGCAAGCCCATCAGCTAGTTCTTCTCTAGACAATTTTGTATCAATAGCTATACTACCCCACTTAGTCTCAACAACACTATATCCACCAGTATATACTGGTGTTATCCTTACATCATCTCTTTCAATAACAACTTCTATACCATCAACAACTGCTTTATGGAAGCTATTATCTATAATATCTCTAGCAACAACACCCTGGTTCCCATTAATATACTCTACAACTTTCTTTGTAAAACCTCTATATTTAGGTCCTAGACGGCTGTAGACTGGCTCCACTCTATAACTTGTAATCTCCCTAATCTCTTCTAGTGCTTTAACAGAGACCTTGCGGGAGTTAACAGTATCTGCTATAAAGCTACTGTATCTATTAACAACATCTACTACACCCTCATCACTAGTATATACAACAACTTCACGAACTGGCTGTCTAAGCTTAATACCTGCTTTCATACGGGCAGCAGCTACAGCTTCATATAGTCTACGTATAACATCCATAGCATCCTCAATCTCTCTAGATATAAACTCTCTTCTAACAACCGGCCAGTCCATTAAATGTATCGATAACGGTGCACCTTGTTCAGCTTTCCTTACAAACTCCTGATACACTTTTTCAGTAAAGAATGGTATAAATGGAGATGCTATTACAAGCCATGTCTTTAGTACATGGTATAGTGTAGCATATGCTGTCAGCTTATCAACAGTATTCTCTTCAACCCATACTCTAGGCCTTATAAGCCTTATATACCAGTGGCTAACATCTTCAACAATAAATCTTCTAATCTCACGAGCTGCTTCATGTACATAGTATTTCTCTAAAGCATGTGTGACTCTATCAACTAGACTATATAGTCTAGACAATATCCATTTATCCTCAAACCTTAAATGATCAGTGTAGTTTTCAAGCCTGTGCTCCACTGGATCAAACTTATCGAGCTCCATATATGTTGAAGCGAATACGTAGACATTCCATGCTATAGACAGATCTCTCTTAACTTCTTCAATAAACTTCCATGAAAACCTTAGATCCTCCCATACAGTATTCTGTAGAATCCATAGCCTCAGCGGATCGCGTCCAACACGTTCTATAGCTTCATCAGTACCAACATAGTTTCCAAGACTCTTATGCATCTCCCTCCCATACTCGTCAAGAGCAAATCCATGAACTAATACACTACGGTAGGGTGCTTTATCAAAACCTATAACACCTGATCTTAAGAGGCTGAAGAACCATCCACGTATCTGGTCATGTCCTTCAACTATAAAGTCTATAACGATCTCGCTTGGATCAAGCTTTTCTGGATGGCCACGTGCAGCATAGAATGATATACCACTATCAAACCATACATCAACAACATCTGGTACACGCTTCATCAACTCACCACATACTGGACACTTAAAAACTACTTTATCAACCCACGGCTTATGGAGCTCCCTTAGCTCTACACCACTCAGCTTCTTAAGCTCATCTCTACTACCAATAACTACACGGTGTCCATTAGGGCATGTCCATACTGGTAGTGGTGTACCCCAGTAGCGTTGTCTACTAAGAACCCAGTCTTGTAGATTCTCAAGTATATGGTATAGACGGTCTAGAGCCCATTTTGGTATCCAGTTAACCTTACCCGCTTCCTCTAATAGCTTCTCCTTAAGCTTTGTGACACGTAGTATCCACTGTCTAGTAGCACGTAGTACAACTGGTGTCTTACATCTCCAACAAACAGGGTATCTATGTTCTACTGTATCAGAGTATAGTAGTGCCCCAAGACTCCCCAAGTCCTCTATAATCAACTTATTAGCATCACGTACACGTAGCCCATAGTATCTCTTAACATCTTCTGTAAACCTACCCTCATCATCAACTGGTGAAACAATCTCTTCAACACCAACCCTCTTAGCTACAACATAGTCTTCAAAACCATGGCCAGGCGCTCCATGTACAAAGCCTGTGCCCTCATATAATGTGACAAAATCTGGAGCCAGTACAACTCTATGATACTTAGCAACCCTCTTCTGTAGATCAAGGATGTCTTCTAAAGGATTCTTATACTCTATACCCTCAAGATCCCTTCCACTAACTTCTTCAACAACACTATAATCACTTACACCAATCTCCTCCATAACCTCTTTAACACGTGTTTTAGCAACTACATAGGTTTCATCACCAACTCTAACCTTTACATAAACAGCATCTGGATGGGCCATAACAAACATGTTAGCTGGAAGAGTCCATGGAGTTGTTGTCCATATTAGCAAATACTCCCTATCTCTACCACGTATTGGGAACTTAACATATATACTTGGATCCTCTAAAACATGATACTCAATCTCATATTCAGCCAGTGTTGTTGAACACCTTGGACACCAGTATACAACCCGGTACTCGTTATCAAGCAATCCCTTCTCACTAGCTTTCTTAATCAACCACCACTCAGCTTCAATATACTCATCTTTTAGTGTTAGATATGGATCGCTCCAGTCCATGAAAACACCTAGTTCTCGAAACCACTTTGTCATAGAGTCTAGGTTTCCAAGAGCAAAACTTCTACACTCTTCAATAAACTTTTCAACACCAATCCTCTCCTCAATCTCCTTCTTAACACGCACACCCAGTCTCTGCTCAACCTTAACCTCAATAGGTAGTCCATGGCAGTCATATCCAGGCTTATCATAAACCCAGTATCCACGCATACGGTTAAACCTTAAAATAACGTCTTTAAGACACTTATTCCATGCTGTACCAATATGTGGTATATCTCCAGACGGGTACGGTGGACCATCTATAAAGAGGAACTTCCTCCTACACTTCATATTCTTCTCTTTAACAAGTTCATAAACACTCTCCCTCTCCCAAAAACTCTTAACCCAATCCTCAACCCTGTGTGGTTCATAGTATCCTGTTATCCTACCAACTACTGGCAAAACAATATACACCCTACACTAAAGACGCTATCAAAGAGATAACAACACGTCTTATAACTTATAAAACCTACTATCATAGGGACTAGGTATGAAGTTAGCCTATTTCATAGATCTAGAGTACTAGATAAATGGTCTATAAGGTAATGCCTAGCTTTTCTCCTTAACCAAGTATAGTGTCTAGTATCCTACAAGATTCTATTACAAGGTCTATAACATACTTGCTAAACAATATGGGTATAATACATGTATTTAAGAGATAAGGATATTGTAGTAAACATTATATAGATAAACAAGTTCATCCTAGAATAATTAACAGTTAATACAATAGCATCTTTATATAAGAGCATATACTATAGAGTAACTAGGTGGTTTTATCCATGTCTATTTATTTAAGACTCTATACCATATCCTCACTCATAATTATTGTTGTCTTAGTCTTACTAATAGTATTGAATGCTAGTGGCTTAGTAGAAGTCCCTGGTCTTGTACGTGAGAAGCTTGTTAGTGGTGTAGAAGGTGTTTCTGTATCAGCTAGTATTAACTGGGATTACTCATCAGCTAAGTATATACCAGTAATACTGAGCATATCTAATAATGGCGATAAACCAGTTGTTGTAGAAGGTATTGTTAATGCTAGAGCTAGATATGATGGTTCATGGAGGAGTGTTAAAGCATCACCAGCTATAAGCTTACCAGTAACTATAGAGCCCAATAAAACTCTCTCATTTCTAGTACTTGTTGATATAGCTACTAGTATACCAGTAGCAGGTGGTGGAGGAGAGATTGGTGTATACTTTGAAGTAGTTGTTAATGGTACTAGTAAGTGTGTTGAACTATATAGGAATAATAGAGTGTATCAGACAATAGGTGTGAATAAGGCTTTTATAACAATACTTAATGCTACACTCTTAAGAGTTGAGGATAGATCAGCTGGGAAAGCAAGTATTTATCTACAAGTAACTATTAAAGCTAAAGGCTCAACTCTAGCAACTATTAAAGAGATCTCTGTTGACACCAAATACACTCATAGTGTAAACTACCGTATAAGACCTGAAGAAGTTATTAGCTTAACATATCTTGTTAATGAAACAAGTATTGATGACCCAGAATGGGCTACTGATACAGAACACCTTATTATGGTAACCTACGAATATGCCGGTATTACAGACCAGATCTCAAGTATAGCTATAGTTAAGGGATAGGAACATTAGATTGTAGCTTTATTGTATTGTAGTGTTTCTTTTATGCTTTTTAGGGGCTGTGGGATGGGCTTGGGCTGTGTGTTTAAAGACTTATAAACACTTAAGACTAATAGATCTGTTGGTGTCTGCTGGGTTCCCGTGGGGAGCACTGCTTCCGCAGGCGGTTCAGCAGAGACCATGATGAACCCACCCACAGCAGACACAAAATATACAGTCCAATACATAAAGCTACGGATGTGGTGGACGGTAGACCTATGCTATCCACTTCTAAACTATATGGGATAGCTGTTATCATAGTAGCCATAGCTACTGGTGGACTAGTGCCACTTAGGTTAATGCTTATCCAGGTATAGTATATAGTACTTGCTACACCGTATAGCTATCCAGCAGAACTTATCCAGTACTCACTACTTAATGCTATTCTAGTCCTCCCAGTATGGGAGACAATAGCCTATGGAGTAGCCTATGGAACACTATACCTAGTACTATCAATACTATACTTTAACCTACAATTAAAGAAGATGCAAAAAACATAGGAATGTACTAGCTTCTAAAACAATCTACAACCCCCATACTACAACAACTCAAAGACACTCCCTATACCTAAAATAAAATCATTAAGAGACAGCCTAGCGGCTGTCTCTAGCCTTAATACAGAGGTGGATATTATATGAGCGTAAAATTTATAGCTAGGCTGTCTCTAGCCTTAATAGTCTTATCAATAATACTATACACAATACCATACACAACAACACCAGCCCATGCACAACAACCATTACAACAAGAACTACTAAAACCTAAGCCATGGAAATTAACAAACCAAATAGACAGCGAAGCAAAACAAGCATGGGGAATGAATCATATAAATCCATATGAAGTAATAGGGGGGTTAGAACGCTTTGTTGTCGATGTCGCCCTTATATATTATGCATACGTTAAGAGTGATGGAGATATAGTAGCCTATTCTGAATCTACACCAGAATGTGACTATTATCCAGTAGTCTATGATATAGAGCAATCTCCTATTGGTGAAGTCTATGGTATTGGCATCCGTAGTGGAGCATATTATGCTTATGGTTATTATCATTACTTAGACTTACTCAAATACTCTCTTTCAGAAAATAAATGGTACAGGATCAAGGAAGTCGAGGAACTTGTAAGGAGAAGTGATGAAACAGCGTATAAGAGACTTTCAATGCAAGTTAGTGTGTTTAATGATATAGTGGTTATTGCTAGAGTGAAGGGGTTTGAACTTAAAGTGTATGGTCTTAGTCCTACTACTGGCTATACTATATGGGATAAGTCTTATACACTGTCTTATAGTGATATTAGTGCTCATAAGGCTTTTGCTATAGCTCGTTACAATAATACACTAGTGTTAGCATTACTCGGTACATCTGGTGTTCATGAGGTTGTTAATGTGTACCATATTAATGTTGGTAGCGGCAATATAGTCTATAATACCTTGGTTACTCTCCCAGCTAATAGTTTTGGTGCTGTTTTCAGAATTAGAGATGTTAGTGGTGTTAGGAGTACTATTGGCTATATAGTGTTTGGTGGTAATAGGGTCTATCTATGGGATCCTGGTGTTCTAGAGTGGAGAGTTTATTGTGTCTCTAAACCGATATACTATATTGTCTCTGGCTCAAGACTTGGTAGCTACTATGTATTATTCTATGGTACTTATGAGGACGATGATCCAGATTGGGAGGGTTATCTAACTGACTTGTGTGGGCATGACTACTATGTATATGATGTGCCATCAAGTAATCTACCAACATATACCGGTTTTGCAACAAAGTTTGTATATATTACGTCAAACTATATTGTTGTTGGTGTACCATTTAGTAGTGATGGTGGTATTGCTACGTATAGCTATACTACTAGTGTATCTAGTGTGTCTATCTATAGTAGTGTAGATTGTAGTGTATGTGTTGATGGAGAGCTAGTTGGCAACATAACTAGTGGTTCTTGGCTTAACTTTACTATAGAACATGGTGTACACAATATATCTATTATTGGTAGTGATAACTATGTCTATATAGTGTCTATGCTTGAGGTTAGTGGGGATCTAGTAATAATTGATCCATTAAAGCCTATGTTAGCTGTTATTAATGGAACAGTTATAATAGAGTCTCTATATACTGTGATAAGCATCTATATTAATGGGTCTTACGTAGGATCTATTAGTCCTGGTGAGAACTATACATTGTCTCTTGAGCCTGGCGTGTATAATGTGACTCATGTTGCACCTGGTAGAGTACCGGCTGTATATGTTATCACTCTATCTGAGAATGAGACTATAACTATTGCTGACCCATTTAAGGAGGTATCATCTACTACAACAACACCTACAGCACCAACAACACCACATACAACTACAAGACCTACAACTCCATCTATAACACTAGCTCCATCTATAACAGAAACACCTAGAGGAACATATGTAGGTGTATGGATACCATTGTCAATAGCTTTAATAGCCATAGTAGCTATAGTAGTAGCAATACTATTTACTAGGAAGAGAAGAAAAGAATCATAACAATATAGCGGGTATTAAGTATACAATAGAGCACCTATAGTAGACCAAGGGAAAAGTCTCCATCACTAATGTTTTTAGGAAGAATACCCCTAACTAACACATACTCTTTAGCACCAACTATAACCTTCTTAACACTTACACCTTAACAACTACTAGATATAGTTTTAGTCAACCATATATAGTAGTGTACTATAGAGTCTCAAGGATATGTATAAAAGACAGGTCTAGATATATTAGGTATATAGCCTATAGTGCAGTAGATGGTGGAGTTGCTTGGGTATATCTGCCGAGCTTTATGAGTTTATTATTAAGGTTGTTGATGAGAGGGTTAGAGAGATTAAGGTTACTCGTGAAGAGTTTGATAGACTTGTTAGAACAGTTAGAGAACTTGCAGAAAAGATAGACCAGTTAGCTGAAGCTCAAAGAAGAACTGAAGAAAGGCTTAACAAACTAGCTGAAGCTCAAAGAAGAACTGAAGAGAGATTAAACGAGTTAGCCAAAAGAGTTGATCAGCTAGCTGAAGCTCAAAGAAGAACTGAAGAGAGATTGAATAAGCTTGTTGAAGCTATGGATTTGTTGAGGAGAGAAGTTGGTAGATTGTCTGATACCATAGGGTTTGGGCTTGAGGATATTGCTAGAGTTGTATTACCAGGGTGGCTTTATAGACATTTGGGTGTAGAAGTTGATGAGCTTGAGAGGAGGTTTATCGAGGTAGATGGGGGAGAGATTGAGGTTAATCTCTATGGTGAGGGTGTTAGGAATGGTGAGAAGATAGTGGTTGTAGGTGAGTGTAAGTCTAGAATATATGGTAGAGATGTAGAGCAATTCTACAGGAGAGTGTATAGGGTTGTAAGTAGGGTCGTCAAGACAAAGACTATTGGGATATTATTCGGATACCTAGTACATCCATCAGCACAAAAGAAAGCGGAAGAGCTAGGACTATACGTAGTAGCATCCTATCAGAGATAAACATGATAGAGATCAGGTCTTTACATAAGCTATCTGATACAGCCTAAAGACTTCTTCTACACCTATAGTTTTCTAAAACACTTAACCATAAGGGTATACTAGAGTAGTAGTTCCTTAAAGAAGTGAGTATATAGTTTATTTTAGAATACTTGGTTATTTTGTGGTTGCCTGTGCTCTATCTTTTGGGTATTTTGGGAGATTATAGGAGCTTGCACAGGCTTCCCTCCTCAACCACTTCATGTGGTTCGGTGGTTCATTGGGAGCTACATCCCCACACACCACAGAGTATGGGCTACGGGATAGTACCGTCATCGGGGCACAAAAGCCCGAGACGGCTCCACCACCCAACCAATTACAGTTATACCTAAACTATAGATGTATAGAGTGGTTAGTTGATATCTATCGGATATTTTCCTTATACAGACACTTATTTAAAGCTATATGGTTTAATGTATATAGTTGGTGTCTAGGTTAGCCGGGTTAGCTGGTATGGCTTTGTATAAGAGACCATATGTAGATGTTGGAGTATGTGTTAGAGTGGTTGTTTTGTTTATAGTGTTAGTTATTATAGCTTCTACACCATCACTAACAATTCTAAAACCTTCTAATGAACATAGAGTCTCTAGTAGAGGAGTTATCATAACTATTAATAGAGTATCTGATACATGGATTGCTGGACGTATAGTTATAACATTTACTATAGAGAATGAATATCTAGAAGAAATAGTCTTTCAAGGAATAAGTATGCCAGTAGCAGAATTCACTTATTCAGACGGTTCAACAGATGCTCTCCTATGCGGTGCTGTATTGTATGCTAAAATACCTGATTATATAAAGCCTGGTCACTCAAAAACTTATGAAATGCTTATATCAAACTACCACTTCATGGATCCTTCAATAGTCTCTATATTAATCACAGTAGATATAAATACTAATAAAGGATCATATACACTAGTCTATAAGACAGATCTTAGGATACAGGACAACATATTTGACTTACGTATCCATAGAGGAGCTCCAGTACCTAGACAAGTTCTAGAAATAACCCGTTCAACACTAGTAGTATATAGTGATCATGTTGAATTATTCCTTAACATTACTTCTAGAATACCAAGCCTTGCTAGAATAGAGAGTATTAGGCTTAACAACATTACAATCAATGTAACCAGTGATCTAGCGGAAATAAAGCCTTATAAAGAGGTATCAACAGTAGTCTATTTAAACAAGTCATCTATAAACTTAGACAGAGACTACATACTTATAATAAACTATAGAGTTGCTGGTTCAGAACTTCTTCTACAAAATGTTTCTAGAAAAGCAAATGTAATAGTTATTGGATAGGTAGTTTATATAATATTAATAATGAACAACAATATACCTATATTAACCGTTAGAGGCTTAGATAATGCCTTCCCTTAAACACTACTATGGCTAGGTTTTTCTATCTTAAAAGAATACGTAGATCATGGGGTGATGTAATGTGGTTGATACATGTTTTTGTTCACCAATAGTCTTTGTTAAGGGCAGTAAGGGTTATGTTGGAGTAGATGATGTTGATAAAGTTGTTGCATTATCTATAGCCTATTTTACAGAGAGAGGACGCTATAGAGGATTGTTCTTTAAGAAACTAGCTGAAATAGTTTATGATATAAACTATGTCTATTATCCATTTCAACTAGTATGTATTGGTAGAAATGAGTGTTTAATAGCTGATCTTGGTAGACGTGTTCCTAGTGAGTATATTACAGAGTTTAATGGCTATAAAGTAGTTACTAATCTAGGTCTTATAGCAGACCTAGTTATATTGTTTTATGAGTCAAGCCTCAGCATGTTTCCTCCAGTACCAGTTGATATAGTTTTTGATGCTGATTCTTTAAAGAGAGCTTTACTAGATAATATAGAGAGTTTGAAAGAATACTTTATACCTAGTTTAAAGGGTGAGTCAACATACATGATACCAATTATTATAGTAAGGTATAGAGATATTGTTAAGAAGACTTATAGAACAACATTTAACACACCAATATGTTATTCTGAAGGAGTAAGTGATATTAAGAGATTATTTTCAACGTTCTATAGACTAGAAAAGATCTATGATAGGCTAGCAATGTTGTATAGTGATAAATGGCCTTCCTATAGTAGTAAGGTGTTTGTTTTAGAAGACCCCATTTATACAGAGTATTTGAAGAAAGGTCTTAAGAAACTATGGAGTGATGGAGTATTTAGTGAAGACTATGTTAAAAAACTTAAAGAGCTGTACACATAGCTTGATCAGACTTAAGAAACCGTTTTTCACATAACCAGTCTTCTAAAATGCGTTCATTTGCTCTACAACTCTACCTAGTCCTTATAGAATGAAGCAATTTAATAATTAGTGAACATTAACTCTATTAATGTATCATCACAGATTACATACCCCTATCTACACTCCCTAGATTACTATCTACAAGGACAGCTAGTATAGTCTATTAGGTTGTGGACAGCTAGTGTATACGTATCTCTAATACAGTGATGCACCCGGGGAAAATGTTAAGGATACTGTTCCATCAAGACACTATTTTATTATATACTTCCATCATTTAGTTAAGAATATAACCTTTAACCATGTTATCTGCGGTATTTATTATAGAGAAGGTTAATAGCTATCTAGTTTAATAGTTAAGTATAGAGTCGTAATTGTATAATAGACTATCTAGGATATAGGTTAGGGAAATGGAGATCTATATTAAAAACTTTAGGGGAGTTAGAGAAGGAGAGATAAAGCTTAGTAAACTAAACATACTTGTTGGTAGCAATAATTCTGGTAAGACAAGTGTTTTAGAAGCATTGTTCTTATTACCAAATCCGTTAAGGAGAGTACCATATGCTATCATACCTTTAGGAGGAAGAGAGGTAAAAGTATTATCTGCTATAGAAGTCTTAGCATATCTACATGAAACACTTGGCTCAAAAGCATTTATATCGTTATTCCATAACTATAATAGTTCATCAATAACTATTAAAGGAGTTAAAGAAGCCATAGACACTCGTTTATGTATACAGAGAATAGATAATATTGCTGAAATATACGTTGACACAATAGGTCCTAGTCTAAGAGGTGCTTACCGTATTGGTAAAATAGACATTATAGGGAATAAAATAGTGCATGGGCGTCTCTCAAGAGCTACCTTTGATGAAGAACAGAGGCTCTATAGTGCTACAGCAGGTAGTATAGATGTTGTGTCACAGTATTTTGTAGCTGATATAGGGGATGCATTATACGTACATCCCTCATTGATTAAGCTATTATGGAACTACCTTAGTCTAAACTGGGTTAGACTTAGAAGTATGGGGATACCAAGTATTGTTGCTAAAAGTGTTTCAGAAAGCGTTAGCGGTAATTATGATGATCTACTATTAGAGCCCTTCATCGGCGGCGAGCAGACGATATATGTAAGAACAGTCGACGGACGTGGTATAAGGCTTGGAGACTTAGGTGATGGAGTAAAGTTTTATACTACTATGATGCTAGTCTACAAGTTAAGTAAACCAAGAATATTGTTAATTGATGATATTGAGTCACATATAAACCCCTACCTACTAGTTCATGTAGCACGTTGGCTAGGAAATGTTTTAGGTAATAATACAATAGTCATAGTTACAACACATAGTATAGAAGCAGTAAAGATTATATCAGATACTCTAATAGATTATGAACCAAGAACTATACTCTTGTCATTAAGAGATGGAGTGCTTAAAGCTAAGTACTTTAAACTAGGGGAAATCGACAATTTAGAGAGGCTAGGTCTAGACATTAGAGCTATGGAGAGTGTACTTATATGAAATTTAGAATATTAATGTCTTTAACATATAGAGTTGCTAGAAATATTATAAAATGGAGTAAGAGATTGAATATACCTTTAGCTGGTTTAGAAGCTATAGATGCTGTAACTATTATAGGTAATGGAGTTAGAGATGCTATCACATATTTGATTCTCTGTCACAGACTAAATGGAAGATACGTAGTAGGTGTTACTAGTGCGTTACGGGTAAACCTATCTATTGAAACTATGATAAGTATAGTCATGGGTGAGAGGGTAAATAAGTTCATTATAGCTCTAGATCAGGAGGAGTTTGAACTAGATAACTTATGGAGCTTGGTAGAGAATAAATTGGGAGAATATGGGATAGAATGGAGTTTAGTAAAAGTAGGTGATAGATTTCGCTTATACAAGTGTGTTCATGGTGTAAGAGACTTCTATGTTATTCCTGTAATTAATGGATTGTCTAGGAGATCTTATAGTAAGCATGTTATAGAGGATCATTTGTTAGAAGTTGTTAAAAGCGTTAGAGACAGAGATTTACTTAATTATTTAAGTAGTTTTATAGATAGGATCGCTGATCCTAAGGAGTTATGGAATAGACTTGTTCAATCATATAGTGATGCTGATCAAAGGATTTATCGTTATATGTTAGATATGGATTATAGAGAGCTTAGGCATTTGTTTCTTCAACAAACTAGTGCTTTAGAGCTTATTACAGAGATCTAATGTTAACCTATACAAGTACTTGATTACTTGTAGTAAGGTTTATTGTATATGTTTATTGATATTATCTACTGGGTTTAGGATTATGGGTAGGTTATTTGGTACTGCTGGTATTCGTAAACTATACCCTGATGGCGTGGATGCAGTACTAGCTTATAGGCTAGGGCTAGCTTTAACAGAGATTGCTGGCGGTAAGGGTACTGGCTATGTAGTGCATGACACCCGCACTACTAGTCCACTATTATCACTAGCTCTTATGTCTGGGTTGATGGCTGGCGGTATTGAAGCTGGCTATATAGGTATTGCTCCAACACCAGTTGCTGCTTATGCTAGTCTATGGCATGGTGTTGTAGGTGTATCTGTTACTGCTAGCCATAACCCTCCAGAGTATAATGGTTTTAAATTCTATGACCAGGACGGCTATGAGTTTACAAGACCTCTTGAAAAACGTGTTGAAGAGCTTGTTGAAAAGGCTAAGCCTTGCTCATGGATGGTTGCTAGAGACTTCTTCTACGCTAAAGAGGTTGTTGATGAATACATAAGTGATCTTGTTTCACGCCTAGAGCCTAGGAGGAAAGCTGTTGAACCAAGTATTGTAGTAGACCTAGCTAATGGAGCATCCTACTATGTGACACCAACTGTACTACGTATGCTTGGTGCACGTGTCTATAGTGTTAATGCTAACCCAGATGGATACTTCCCAGCACGTTCACCAGAACCACGTAAGGATGTTCTTGAGAAATTCCTTCCAGTATACCGTGGATTCAACCCCTACGTGATACTAGCTCATGACGGTGATGCTGACCGTCTTGCAGTCCTTGATCCAGTTCATGGATTTATTAGACAGGATCGTGTTATAGCATTCTATACATACCTACTGCTACAGGAGAGAAAGGGTACTGTAATAGTTAGTATTGATACTGGCCGTGTAATTGACGATGTTGTTGAAAAGCTGGATGGTAGAGTAGAGAGGTATGTTCTTGGTAAAACACATGAACGTGTTAAAGAACTTGGAGCATCAAATATAGTGTTAGCATCTGAGCCATGGAAGCTTATAGACCCAGCATGGGGTCCATGGGTTGATGGTGTGTGGCAAGCTGCATTGATTACAAAGACTGTTACAGAGTATGGTAAACCATTCTATAAGATACTAGATGAACTAGGTATACCTGATTATCCATGGGATCGGCGTAGCTATCTATTGGAGCCAGTAGAGGCTAGAGATACTGTTTATAGAGAAGTTGTTGAAGAACTCAATAGCCTTCTTGGAGAACCAGTTAATATAATAACTATTGATGGATACCGTTTTGAGTACAAAGACGGGTCATGGATACTAGTACGTAAGAGTGGTACAGAGCCTAAGATCAGGCTATACATGGAAGCACAGGATAAGCCTAGGTTAAAACAGATGGTTGATAGTGTAGAGGGTAAGCTTATAGAAATTGTTAAAAGAAATAATGCTAGAATTAAAGAAAAAACACTCGGATAAAAGTTTTAATTAACATTAGAAACTAGTATAGAAAACTATAGTATAATAGTATTATAGAGAGAAATCATAACAACATTAATACTATCTAGGAGAACTTCTTACCGAGCTTTCTTAATAACATTAACACTATTAATGATACTATTATTAATGCATGAACGCATATAGGCTCATGTACAGGCTGTATCCCTTGTATATATATGATCTCTTCTTCAACATAGATTCCATTACCACTTCTATTACGGGTTAGAAAGTCTAGATCGACGGTTCTTACTAGATTTATTAATGGATAGTGATCGATATTGTTTATACCAATAACATATGGTTGATCGCCTATACCATCGTTATTGCCATCAACTCCACTATAGTCACTCCAGTAGTTTCCATAACTTCCATTATCCCATAGATTAACGTGTTTATTATTAACTATTGCCTGCACACCATTGTCTACAAAACTGTTTAGATAGAATCTGTTATAACTAGAATGCTTAACTACTATACCTACACCATTATCTGATATACTATTGTTTAAGAATACATTATAATTTGAATAAGATAACTCTATAGCTTCTTCTCGGCAATAAACTATAGTATTATTATTAAATGTATTATTATTAGAGAGTTCTAATCTAACACCAGTATAAGCATAGGCTACTATGTTATTAGCTATATATGAGAGCGATGTATTTATAAGTATTAATGGATAATCTACATTAGATAAAACGGTATTTTCTATAGTTATGTTAATACAGTCAATAGCTACTACTTGACCTATATCCCCTGTTACCACCTTGTTACGTGCCTTCTCTAGATAAACAAGTGGTTTACTGTTAACAGTATTATTAACAACTATATTATTATAAGTACTAGTGTTATAGAATACTAGTCCACAATCAACAAACCTATTATCTCTAATAACGCTATCATAAGCTTCAACTATACTAACTCCATTACCATAAACTTCAATATAGTTGCCTTTAACAACATGTTCTTTACCGCTTCCAAGAACAATAGCTGCTAAATACCCCTCTCCCATAACTCTATTGTATTCAATAAAGACTCTAAGTGAGGGTGTAGAGTAATGTGATCCTACACTTATAGCATACTTATTGCCATTTTTGAATATATTATCGTATATGAATATGTATGAACTTCCATTAACCATTACCTGCGTATTACTGTTTATGAATGTAAAACCTGTTATTGATACATTAGTTGCTTGTTCAATAACTATTATAGAGTCTATATTGGAACTACCATTAATTATTGTTTCATGGTGTTCTCCAACAATCTTCAATGGTTTTCTTATATAGATAGTCTCATTTATGTTGTAGACACCTTTTCTAACAAATATTGTTGAACCAGGTGGCGCGTTTGCTATAGCATCTTCTATTGTAGGGTAGTCGTCTGGTACAGTAATGATTGTTATATTAATGTTTGTAAATACTATAATTTTGAAAGCCATTAGAAGTATCACTAATATCCATGGATGAATCTTTAATAGCAACTCTATAGACCCAAGTACGATATAGTGTTTGATCAGTATATAAGCGTG
>Ga0190312_1000117_pt1 | contig 28903 bp, 27 predicted proteins | sample 487007910_MG_FD_165046 | JGI IMG/M metagenome (GOLD analysis project Ga0190312, IMG submission 165046) | Hydrothermal vent sediment bacterial communities from Southern Trench, Guaymas Basin, Mexico - 4870-07-9-10_MG | ecosystem: Environmental > Aquatic > Marine > Hydrothermal vents > Sediment ... | reverse complement strand
TCCTCAGCCAATACCCACATGGGTCTATATCACTATCGGAGCTGTAGTTGTAGTAATAATCGCAGTTGCTGTATACCTTCTCAAGAAGAAAAAAGAATAAACCTTTCCTTCTTCTTTCTTTTTATTGTTTTTCTTAGTGGTGATTTATAGGCAAAGATCTTTTTGGTGATTTTCCGTGGAACGCATGGATCCATCCACGCTCATCGTTCGTCCTGATCTGAGAGCAACACTCATCCTGCTACTAATATTCGCTGTTGCGTTAGCATACACTATCTATGGGGTATACTCACTGAGTGCCCAGCAAGACGAGGTACCGATAGAGTATCGAATAACGGCGCCATATAATCCTCCTCCAAGACCCCATAAAGATGGGGAAGTGATCGTAGGGAGGGAATACTTCACAGCCAGACTATATGTAATCCTCGGCACAAACATCTCTGGATTGGAAGTCTACTTAGATTCCACAGGGGAATGCATATATCCGGAGGGATACAATGCGACGTTTGAACCAAGACTTTCCAAGGATAAGCCCAGAGTCTCGGTATATAAGGTCTCCGCAAGTGGAGAATCAAGAGAGGTGAACATATCGGACTCGCTTTCATTGGTCACCGAAGAAAACAGGAAATACGCATATGTAAATCTACCCGAGGCGAACGCGGGTGAGGCATACGACATCCTATGGCAACTAATACCACCACAAGAAATGCCTAGTAACATAGATAAAATCGTGATAGCGCTCAAAATAAAACTCATTATTCACTACACAAACGGACAATCTGAGGCAATCGAGCTCCCACCCAAGGTAATTAACATAGTTCACCCACCAGTAATAAACTACCTCATCACAACGATTCTCGTAGCTGCGGGCTTTGGACTACTAATATTCTCAGGATATATAGGCTTCTTCAGGATGTTCTCAACCACAGACCTAGTAACAATAGCAATAATATCAGCAATGCAGGCAATATGGGTACACATTATCGGAAGGCTCCTCGTCTTCCCAGTACTAAACCGAGTACCACTAACATACAACTTCGCGGTCGGCGATTTCCCATACATACTACTCCTAATAATCGCCGTAATGCTCGTCAGAAAACCCGGAACTGTAAGTCTAACGCTATTCGTCTACAACCTATCCAGCCAAATAATGGGCTTCTACTCGTTCAATCCAGCTTGGTGGTCATATCCAATAGCGGAGGGAATAATTCCTGATCTGTGGATCTTTGTTAGGGGCGAAGCCATTCTGACCGATAGGGTCATCTTCTTCAAGAGATCCGTGTCGACAGAAATACTTGAGGCGGCCCGCAAATTTAAACCACTTAAATATTTGGATGGTTTCATCATCGGCTTTATGCGTGGCTTCACGATGCAGTACACACTATATATAGTGTTCCTACCATATTTCTATAGGATTAGCTATAGCTTTGGCTATGTTTTCTGGTGGATGGTCATACCTTGGTCTATTGGGAATAGTATTGAGGCTATGATTTCGATTCCCATTGCGGAGGATATCCGTAAGTCTGCGATGACACTCTAGATTTCCTATTTTTGGTCCTCTACTTTTACTGGTTTTCCTAGAAGACCTCTGCTTTGATCATCGATACGCTATAGGAGCTACAGTTTTTATAGGAGGTAATCTAGTTTTTAGACTTGCGGCTCTTTCAGTTATAATAGATCAACTTGTTATTACTTATATTATGTCTTTCTGAGAAAAAACAAAGCGGGCTTCTAATGATGATCATGCTGGAATAGCAACTTTTATAGCAGATTAAGTGGTAATTACATGTAGATTCCAAGTTGCAGGTGAATACGATGCAGAAGGAGTATAGAATACTGATTACTGGTTGCGGAGGGCCCGCCGCAATAAATTTCACTAGAGCTCTCCTAGCTGCCCCAGAGAAATTCTACTTGGTGGGAACCGACGCTGGAGAGTGGCTTCACCACTTATCTCCCATTGAGAGGAGATATAGAGTTCCGAGAGCCACAGCACCTGACTATATACCTAAGCTCAAGGATATCCTCCAGCAGGAGAAAATAGATTTTCTGCATCCCCAACCAGATGTTGAAGTTGAGGTCGTAGTCAAAAACCTAGACAAGCTAAATGTGAAAACACTATTGCCAAAGAAGAGCATAATCGATGTTCTTCGGGACAAATACTTGACATACAAGTTCTTCAAGGAGAAGGGTATTCCGGTTCCCGAGACTAGGAAGTATAGTCCCGAGGCTGTTGAGGAGCTTGCAGCAAAATTCGGTTGGCCCGTTTGGATAAGGGCAAGAAAAGGGGCCGGTGCCCGTCTGAGCCTGCCTATCTATAGTGTTGAGGAAGCAGAACACTGGGTCAAATTATGGACTATGCGTGGTAGTGCAACTATCGATGATTTTATTGTGCAGGAGTACCTACCGGGGAAGGATGCAGCATGGGATAGTCTGTGGTATAAAGGAAAGCTTGTCGGCTCATATTCTAGGGAAAGACTTGAGTACATATATCCTCACTTGTCTCCCTCAGGTCTGACAGGAACTCCGGCTGTTGCGAGAGTTTATATTGATGATAAACTTACCAAGCTCGGCATCGAGGCTATGAAGGCTTTAGATCCGGATGCTTCTGGATTCTACTGCTTTGACATAAAGTATAAGGATGGCAAACCATACATAACGGAGATAAACCCTAGACCCCACACGACATTCTCCCTGTGGTGCTATGTTGGTGTAAAGGTCTTAGGATATGATGCCAACTACAACTTGCCGTATGTCTATGTGAAGCTTGGGCTTGGAGAGGCTGACGATATAGAATTCGTGGGAACGGATATGTTCCCAGAGGGAATAACCCTTATACGCCATATAGACAGCGGTGCTGTTTTATTATTCCCAGATGGTCGAAAAGAGAGAGTACTATGAATCTGATAATCTTTGATCTTGATGGCACATTGGTTAGGCTCCCAATAGACTACGATAGTCTCAGAAGGAGACTATACACAGAGTTTGGTGACAAAAGAGTTTTTGAGTCTATCTATAAATTCCTTCTTTCTCTTGACGATAAGGGCAGGGAGAGAGCATTTAAAATAATTGATGAATTTGAATTGGAATCCATTTCGAGTATGTATGTAGATCCGACTCTAAATGAGGGCTTCAGCCTTATAGAGGATTTTGAGAAGGCACTCGTGACGCTTCAAGGCTTGAAACCAGCGAAGAAAATACTCGAAAGAATCGGACTCAAAGACAAATTCTCGATAATTGTGACTAGGGAAGTCTCCTTAGATAGAACTCAACAGCTGATGTATGTTATGAACAGATTGGAAGCCAACAAAGAAAAAACCGTATTTATAGGTGACACAGAAAACGACTTCAGAGCGGCAAAGACTGTTGGGATAGTTCCCATAATAGTGGGCTCAGATATCGATGGCAGAAACATTGATAATATTCTTTCAGCGATAAAAGTGGCCATCGGAATACTCCAGCAAAAAATGGCTCGGGAATAGAATTCTAAGCATGCTAGCCAACAAGAAATGATATAAATCTAGACCAAAACGACGCATAGATCAGTTTAGTTTATTGGATTCGTTTTTTCTTATCTTACGCACTCTCTTATTCTCCTTACCGCCTCCAGTGTACGTTTCTTTGCTATCCCCAAGTATCGCTTTGGATCAAATAGATTAGCTAGTTCCTCATCACCAAAATACTTCCTGAACACATCATTTTGGAGAACTAACTCTCTAAACGATGCTCCAGTCTTATGTGCTTCTAACGCTATGCTTCTGACAAGCATATATGCTTTCTTCCTGCCATATCCTCGGAGGGCCAAAGCATTTGCCAATACTTCTGAGAATATTAGGCCTTCGGTAAGGCGAAGGTTTTTCTGTATCTTATCGACATTCACCTTAATGCGGGAGAGAAGCCTTATCGCTTTGCGTAGTTGTTCGTCGAGAAGCAAGAAAAATTCGGGTATGAGAACCCTCTCCGAGCCGCTATTTGTTAGGTCTCTCTCATGCCAGAGAACCACATTTTCCAAAGCAGCAATGACGAGTCCACGAAGAATTCTCGCTAGAGACGATATGTTCTCCGCGGTTATAGGGTTCCTCTTGTGCGGCATTGCTGTCGACCCTATTTGGGTCTCAGTAAATTCCTCCTCTACTTCGGCGATCTCGGTTCTATGGAGATTCCTTATTTCAGTCGCAAGTTTGTCGAGACTTGATGAGATATTCGCCAGAACCAAGAAGAGCTCAGCAACTATGTCCCTAGAGATTATCTGGGTCGCGCTTTCATCAGGTCTAAGACCGAGTTCGCCTAGAACTTCTCGCTCTATCTCCTCACCAACCAACCCTAAGCTTGTATGTATGCCCACAGCACCACTGATCTTACCTACATACAGTCTCTTTTCCAAATCAGCTATGCGCTCCCAGTGCCGGAAGAACTCCTCAGCAAAAACCGCGAATTTCCTCCCAAAGACATATATATTCGCATGAATCCCGTGTGTCCTTGCAACGCAGGGGGTGTCCGCATATTTCTCAGCGAGATCGCAGAGTATGAGCATAAGTCTGCGAAGCCTCTCTTTTATAATCTTCATAGCTTTCTTGATTACCACAATCTTCGCTGTGTCGCGTAGATCTGCCGATGTGAGACCTACATGTAACCAGTCGCCAAGTTCTCCCATTTTGTTTGCTAGGACATTTATCAGGGCCATTACATCGTGTCTAGTCTTTTTTTCTTCCTCAAAAACCTCATCAACGGAGAATTCGTCTAGAGCTTTCCTAAGAGCCTCACTTGTCCCTTTCGGCACCAACCCCCTCTTTTCCTGTGCTCTTACAACCAAATATTCTATCTGAGCCATAGTCCTATAGAAATTTTGTACTGAGAGAACCTCCCTTAGCTCATCGCTACCATATCTGTACTCTATCGGGTGTATCCTCCTACCCGTCTCGCTCAATGCTCTCTCCTATCAATAGCATCGAAAACATCGGGCCCAGTCCTTATTATGGTTATTGGAACCCCTAGATTCTTCTCAATCTCCAAGACAAATTCTTTTGCCTCTCTGCTAAGCTCATCCCAACGTTTTTTGCCTTTATCCTTCGGAAACATAACATCAAGCTTTGTGAGAGCTATCTGCGTAGCACTATTTAGGCGTATCGCTCTCCTAGCAAGATCATAGTTGAACGGAGCTGCCCTCCTAAGACGACCGGTAACCGTCCCGTACTCCTCCCAGCCTCTCCTCTTAACTTCCTCCTCTGGAAGCTCACCAGGCAGGGGGCCTGCACCCACACGTGTTATGTAGGCCTTAAATACCACCACTACTTCGTCGACATCCTTTGGGCCTATGCCGACATCTCCACACAATGTTCCCGCAGTGACATCCTTTGATGTTACATAGGGATAGAAGCCGTGATAGAGAGATAAGAAGGTTCCTTGTGTTCCTTCAACGATTATTCTTTTGTTTGAGTCGATGGCTGCCCATAGTTCTTCGGGGACATCGGTTATCATTGGACGTAGTCTATCAACATCCTTTGCTGTTTTGAGCACCCTCAGAACCCGATCCGCATTTGCTTGCCCACAGCCCGTAAGAGTGCTCCCAATCTTCCTCTTAAGATGATTAGAACCTTTCTCCCTATCTATGTGCTCCTGCTCTATTATTCCGACATTTTTATCGACACCAATCCGCCTGATATCAACTCCAAAATCTTCTATCTCTTTGAAGAGAACGTCTGGGTTCACTAGGACCCCTGGGCCTATTAGAAGTCTGCAATTCTCATATACAAGACCTGATGGTAGCTGTCTGAGTTTATATGTTTTGCCTTTAAAGTTTACTGTGTGCCCAGCATTGGGCCCCACTCCTCCTCGAACACAAATATCAACTTTATCTTTGAGAGCTAAATACCCAACGACACTCCCTTTCCCCTCATCCCCAAAGAAGCCGCCGACAATTAGGTAGACGGGCATTTACTTATCACCAGAAGTATCCTATAAGATAAAAGATAATTAAAGTCAAACGAATAACCCATCAGTGGGAAAATAATGCTTGGCATATCCTAACAAAATCATAAAGCCGTACTGCACACTAAGCACGTTTAACCATTATTACCTGCGCTACTCTTAGTGGTATTATATGTTCACTGGATCCGAGTTTAACCATAAGGACACGGTTAACCTTATCAATTTTCAGGACTTTCAAAACAACATCCGGCTTTATACCTATGTGCAACATAAGGGCCAGTATCTCCGGCGTCTCGAAGGCTATTCTGGAAACCCTATAGACCCCCACTCCCACATCTGAGAGAGCGATATCGTTAAGTTTTATTAGTCTAAGGTTCTTATCTGGGATCGGGTTTCCATGAGGACAAAACTTAGGGTAATTAAGGAACGCCTCTAACCTATTCACGGTTTCCTCAGATATAACATGTTCCATCCTACACGCCTCGTTATGTGTCAGTACAAGGTCCAAGCCAAGTTTCTGGTGGAGAAAAACCTCACATAGTCTATGGGCTCTAAGTATCTTTGCCACACGTAGAATCCCTCTCTCTGTCAATCTAACGCCCCTATACTTTATGTATTCAATGTAGCCCTTCCTTGCCAATCTCTGAAGCGTTAGTGTCATCGTGCTTGGTGCATATGTCAGAAATTCCGCCAGAAGTTTTGGTTTAACATAAGTATTTTCGTCCGCCATTAGACGATATATGGTTTTGAGGTAATTCTCAGCGCTCTCCGAAAGTTCCTCAGTCTCTACCATGTTTTAACATCCTTTAAATTTTTTGCTAGTCTTGTTCCTGGTGGGCATATTTAGATTTATAATAATTTTATGGTGTATATCTCAATGCGATATTTGGAACAGATATCTTATAAAAATTAGATAATCAGAATATTTAATGCGGATATTGATAAATCTAACCAATGGTTTTTTCTGCTCCTAATGATGACTAGGTGCCATCTTCCATGGCGAAGATACCAGTCAAAAGAGTATTCGTCTTCGACGATGCAGGGCTTGTGACTGTCGTAGGATTTAAGGAAAACGGGGAGTACAAGGTATTTATCAATTGGTCCGAAGAACTCAGTGTTCGGGGAGCGAAGTTTGTTGCTTTGGCACTAAAGAAGCGAGCAGAGGAAAATATTGAATTCATGGAGCCCCGCAAAGATCTTATCGTACATATAGGCCCAAGATTCATCGTCGCCATGGAACTTAGAAAGCTTTCCAAGAACGATGCTAAGAAACTTCTCAAAAAAGTGAATGAGATCCTTACCGCGCTCAAAACATTTGATCCAAAGGAGATAGGGGAAGTCGTTGCTAGAGCCATAAGAAGCGAATTCCTGCTTGGCTAGGCAAAACTTTTGACCCACTCATGAGCGTACCTCCAGAGAGTAAAAGGACTCGGCTTATTGGGAAATGGGTTTATATTCTTAGCATGAATTCTCTTTAGAGTATCACCTATTGTCTCTGCGGCTGTTACAGCTGTTATGAATATTGCCGCTAACCCCATATATTTTCCCCACCTTTCTCTGGCGAACTTCTCTACTTTCTCTATTGGCCAAGTCTCATCAACATCAAAGTACGCGTTTGGTATGAGACGTGCAAACCACCGATCAACGGGGAATTCATCGTATTTTCTGAGTGCTAATATTCTGGCAATTCTAGCTGTGTACTGCCCTATACCTCTTAACTCCTCCAATCTCTCTGGTTCTATAGATTCCCTAGAAAATCTCCTAGCGCATTCTAGAATTGTTGAGGCCCTATAACCGACCCTAGCACCTCTCAGTAGGTCTTTTCTCGCTATTACCTCTGAGGGCGTTGGAAGCAATGCAATCTTGTGTCTATATTTCTTCAATAACACTTCTGAGCCTAGAACCCTCCGCAGAAGCGTAACCATAAGCCAGCCCTGCCGAAAACTCGCATTCTGCTGGCATATACCTACTAGGAGCCCCTCCCAGATGCTCTGCATCGCTCTCATATGTAGCCCTCTCAGATCCCTATTAATTATAGCTAGTAACGGATCATCTCTGACTAGGTCATAGAACTCTCTTAGATCTTCCCCTAGGGCCATCACATAATCTGTTACTCTAAGCGCCTCTTCAGTAAATTCATCGTCTCTTCTCTCCGAGAATATCTCTATATGGATATTATCTTTAACCAGCATCAACACCGCGGCTCCAAGAATGTCACCCTTCCTTATGGGGACATATGCCCGTTCGCCATCATAATCCCAATGCGTAGCATAGAGCGAAGCTGTTAGCTTGAAATTATAATCGTTTCGCGTGGGCACCGAGGTTTCATAGATGGGTTCCTCCAGAATGATCATAGAGCATCACCCTCAGATCGCGATCGATCATCATATCGCTCAGTAGCATCAGGCTATCATCATGAAGTAGATTACAAATAATGCGGACTAGAGCCAGGATTCCCCTAAGATAATATTGGTTAATCTCCATACATTATCATAAAGCTTTAGCTTAAATGCTAATCATCTACTTGTTAAAGAAAAGTAGAAAACAAAAAGCAATAAACTTGGATCAAAAAGGTGTACTGTTCCTCCTATGGTGGGGCTATTCTTCCCATCTATACAGTATTTTCCCCTCCCCAATGACAAGAACGGGCTTCGCACCCAAATAAAAGGGGTTTCTATCCCATACCACTAAGCTTGCGAGCTTTCCTGGTTCTATCGTTCCAAGCAGATCATCTATACCGAGTATTTCCGCCGCGTTTCGAGTTATTACTGCTAATGCTTCCTCCTCGCCCATATCATACATAAGGAAGTATCTTAGTCCTAAGATGAGATTTCTCGATAGCACCACTGGGTGGTCTGTCATCAAGGAGAATTTCGCTCCAGACTCTATTAGGAGCTTCACATTTCTGTATGACTCGTGCTTCAGCTCGGTTTTATAAGCGAGAGAGTCTATGGGGCCATACACTATAGGCACGTCGTTATCTCTCAGAAACCTAAAGATTTCAAGATGGTGGACATCCTCCAGATGATCTGCCATACCCACTAAGTTATATCTCTTCATTATCTCAACAAGAAAAATCGCGTCGTCCTCCTTATGCACATGAACCTTGATTCTCTTCTCCCTATTCAATATCTCGAGTATAGCGCGATCTACCGGGCTGAACTCCATCATGAGTACTTCTCTTAGCTCCCTAATTTCCTCCTCGAACTCCTCTTTGGAAATCAAGCCTTTTTCCATCCTCCGCCTAAGTATTCTTTCCCTCTGCCTTATTCTCCACTCAATCTTAACTTTCTTTTTGAGAACCTCATGGAACTTCCTATGGAGAAAAGCGTAGACCCCCATTCGTGTGTGAAATCTTTTTCCTCTCCAAATAAGGTATGTCGATCTAGGATTGTAGCCCAAAGCCATTTTATATCCGATATAGCGGACTGGTGCCTCCCTCCGGTTCGAAGCAAAGTTTCTTATAACAACAGCCTTTCCACCGATGAGGTTCCCACTCCCAGGAACAATACAAGAATATAATACTCCAAACTCCACGGCATCTCTGAAGTATTTATCATCAAAATATACGCTATCCAGAGGATCTAAGTCTGGTAAAAAGAGATCTGCTTGCTCATTTACCTCACTCTCCACACTAGGTTCGGCATGCCGAACCATACCTATGTGGCTATGAGAATCTATGAGAGCAGGAGTCACGAAACCCTCTCCAATCACATCGCCTTTAGGTTCGCTTGCTATACCCATTATCTTGTCTCCATCAAACACAACATAGACCTCTTTAATGAAGCGGTATCCATCAAACAGTGTATGAGCGAGGATGCTCTTCATATTCGACACCAAAAAGTCATAGTAGTTGACTAAAACTTTAATATATCCTATGTTAGTGACAGTGATATAAGGATCATACCTTATCGCATATTGTGAGGAGATATCCGTCAGCAAATAATCATTATTCGCGCAGTCAACTAATTATATTTCGCGACAATATAAATTGGAATTTTTCCATATCAATGGAAGATATTCTAGGTGATTTTCTATGCTTCACGGCTGGTTTGGTAAGATTTTGAGGGTAAATCTCACAAAGAAAGAAATAAAAGTCCAGCAACTCGATAAGGATCTATTGGCAAAGTTTATAGGGGGGAGAGGCCTCGCAGCCAAAATACTCTGGGATGAACTGAAGCCTGGTATTGATCCTCTGTCACCAGAGAACAAACTCATTTTCATGGCAGGCCCGCTCACAGCTCTTCCATTGCCGAGTGCGGGAAAAATCGTTATAGCTGCCAAATCCCCACTTACCCATGGGTACGGGGATGGCAATGTCGGAACCAGATTCTCAATTAATCTCAGAAAAGCTGGATACGATGGATTAATAGTGGAAGGCAAAGCTGAGAAACCCGTCTATATCCTCATAGAGAACGACAACGTAGAGATCAGAAATGCTGATCACCTATGGGGTCTAGATACCTTCGAGACCGAGGATAAACTCATCAACGAGGTCGGCAAGGGGTTTGGTATCGTTGAAATAGGGCCCGCGGGAGAAAACCTGGTGAAGTATGCTGTTGTTACCTCTGAGAAGGGCAGAGCTGGTGGTAGGCCCGGAATGGGTGCTGTTATGGGATCGAAGAACTTAAAGGCGATAGTCGCCAAGGGAGACAAAGAGATCCCCGTCTACGATAAGAATGCCCTCGTTAAGAAGGGAGCTGAGGGATATTCTAAGATCAAGCAGAGCGACGCTTACGATTTCTGGATGAGGCAAGGAACTGTTGGAGTTCTTAGGTGGTGCCAAGAGGCGAATGTTCTACCAACATACAACTTTAGGGAGGGTGTGTTCGATGAGTTTGAGGGAATAACTGGGGATGCTATGGAGAAGATCAAGGAGTTTACTAAGGGATGTCCTCTATGTAACATGATGTGTGGGCATAACGTTAAGGCAAAAGTTGAGGAAGGTGAATTCATAACTGAGCTTGACTATGAAAATGTAGCCATGCTCGGATCCAATATAGGTATTGGAGACCTACACAAGGTGTCATACCTAAACTATCTCGCCGACAAATATGGTGTAGACACCATAAGCGTTGGTAGCGCGATAGGTTTCGCCATGGAGCTATCTGAAAAGAATCTCATCGATGAGAAGATTGAGTGGGGAGACTACAAGAGGGCTGCTGAGCTCATCGAGGATATAACATATGGGAGAACGGAGCTAGGAAAGATGCTAGCCGAGGGCGTAGAGTACACAGCAAAGAAAATTGGTAAGGGTGCTGAGAGCTTCGCGATGCATGTTAAGGGTCTACCAATTAGCGCTTATGATTGCCACTCTGCCCCAGGAATGGCTCTAGCATACGGTACCTCTCCCATAGGGGCCCACCATAAGGATGCTTGGCTGATAATGCTTGAGATCAAAGAGCTTGGGCGCCACGCATATAACAGAGGAAAAGTAGAGAAGCTCGTCTGGATGCAGAATATCAGGGGCGGTTTCTTTGAGGCTGCCGTCACATGTAGGCTTCCTTGGATAGAGGTCGGCTATCCATTTGAGGAGTATTATGACCTATTCTACTATGCGACGGGAATGAAGATATCTTATGAGGATATCCACACATTCACAAATAGAGTCTACGCGCTCATAAGAGCCTTCTGGGTCCGAGAATTTAGAGCTGAAGGCAGAGAGTGGTCAAGGAAATGTGACTTCCCGCCCGAGAGGTGGTTCAAAGAACCTCTCACAAAGGGGCCTGAGAAAGGAGCCAAACTTGATTATGATGGATACAATAAGATGCTTAGCTGGTACTATGAGATCCGTGGTTGGAATGAAGATGGAATACCAACGAAGGAAACCCTTGAGAAGCTCGGACTTACCGACGTTGCAAAGACTCTATGGGGCTAGCTAGTCCCCTTTATTTTTTCCATTTTTTCACAACGCCACAGCACAACCAATTTTACCTTTATTCATAGGAAGCCCCCAATGGCATTTTAGGCATATTTTTCTCACATGATAGTTTAATTGTTTTTCTAGGGAATTCTACTTATGAGATATTATATGTGGTCTTTGATTTCACCTCATAGAAAACCGTGATGATCTCGATGAAATAGACATTCAAACAATATCTATGGTGCCTCCAACATGGCTAACCCTTTTTCTTATCTTCGCTAGTAGCGGATACGAAAATGTGCTCATCTGACCTAACACTATTGCCAATCCTCGCTCCATAAGTGTTAGACGGGGTTTTAGATGCTTCTGTATTCCTCCCGTTACCTTGTCTATAAATGCTACATCCGCTGGTGCCACCCTATGTATGATAAATGTGTTCACCATAGACATTATGACTGGATCAACATAGCTTGGTCTCTGAGTGACAAGCAGCAAACTTAAGCCAAATTTCCTTCCTTGGGTTGCTATTGTTGCGAGTATATCACGGGCGAGATGTAGTCTTATTGGGTAAAGCTTTAGGTTAGGAGCATAGTTCTGAGCCTCCTCAACCACTAGGAGCCCCAAAAGTTTTTTACCAACAGTTTTTGCTTCAACAAATATATCGAATAGTATCTTAGTCAGATAGTAAATCACTATCTGCTTAACATCAAGGGAAACTCCAGTCGCACCATCAGCTGAGAAATCAAGTATTGCGAGCCTAGGTCTCATAGGATCAAGTATCCTGAGAAGTTCTACTTTACTCAGTGTCGCTTCATTCCTAGAAGGTGGAACAAGCCTATTGATTCTCACTATCTTCTCAAAAAAGACATCTAACGCACGTATTATCGCTTGGAGAGTTGTAGCATGTATGCCATGTATTCCCAGAGACCTCCTGATTTCGATTGCCTCGCGATTCCCCCTAGGCCTAGTCGCGGTTATGAGCAGATTTCTAAGTGTGGAATAGACTTCCTGCTGACCAAGTACGGCGTTTAGATCAACGTTTCCCCTAACCATTATGCGCGGTATTAAATTTGCTACAGCCCCAAGCCTAGAGAGTATTATTGACAGGTATGATATCTGCAGTTCTGCTCCCTCTATTCTCCCCCCATGGTAGAAGTTTATTATTAGATGTGCCAGCTCATATGGGGAAAGATCGTTGAGGTCAAGTTGAATTGGCTGAAGCTCACTTCTCTGTGGAGGATATTCTTGTCCTTCTAGGAATCTTTGATGTATCATTGAGGCGTAGAAAACATATCTTACGACACTATCGTATGCTGGCACCAACGATGGATTCTCGTAGAAATCGACATAGTCACCATTGGCGTCCACTATAACAGCCGGTATTGTCTTCAGCTCCTCACTCAGCATTGCTTTCTTGCCTAGTTCCTCGACTATGACCCCAACAGTATTCGACTTTCCACTTCCTGTGACCCCCAAGACAGCCATATGCATTGTTATATTTCGCAGATTTAGGAACACAGGGAGATCCTCAGAATATCCATAGAGATATCCGATAGTTATCATCTCGCTAGGAGGATTCCTTGGATCAAACCCATACAGCAGCTTTATGGATTCCGCATCTATTCGGAGAACGGGGGCACCGGGAGATGGCGGTTTGTCAGGGGATCTTAAGCCTCTTTCTGTGATTATGCCTAATACCTCAACATCAGCAACCACATATTCTCTAGCTATACCTTCTGGAAGCCTTCTTCTCTTCCTAATAGCCTCACTCCAAATGTCTCCCTCTTCGTAGAATTCATGATATTTTCTTAGCCGTATGATCTGCCCCACAAAGCGTGCTGATTTATCGTCAATAGCAACAAACATTCCCTCATGAACATCCTCTTCGGCATCCTCAACCAATTGGAAACTAGACATCCTCGTTGTTGACCTAGAAAGAACATATCCCAAGACTTCAACCATACTGATCACCTATTCGACGAACCTATGTGCTATCAGCGAAATGTATTTTGCTTCGCTCTCAGATAGGCTCTCAGATATGTAGCGGGATATAAGCTCACGCAAAATCTTCCTCGCCGTCTTTTTCTTTATGGTACATGCTTTATGTGCGAGTAGAACTGGCAGAGGTATACTCATTCCGGGGTATGTCCAGCAAATAGAATAGTGAACGGCCAAGCGGAACTGCTGAGTTATATCCTTGCCTATCGTTGGGATTTCGATCCCCACTATTCTCCCCCTAGTACTTCGCGGAGTGAGACATGCATATGCATAGAATATATTTCCAGAGCCATTCTCCTTGTATAGTTTGTAATCTGTCTTCTCATAGCTAAGCTCGATAGGTCTGCTGAGAAGAAAGTATTCCATTTTAGCATCGTGGAGAATTCTGCTAGTTATATATGAGAACACTAGGGTTACGAGTGTATAATCATTTAGCCAAGGAAACCTCTCAAAAAGACTTCTTAGTTTCGAAACTAGGTGATTACCAAGTATTCTTTTGACAACACCAATGACTATAATGTTCTTCTTTGTGGCTTTTGCTATTATTCTGGCTCTCCTAGCAACATATTTCTCATATACTCTCCTCAGCTCTCCTCGGAGAACCATCCTTGGTGGATCAACGATCGGCCCATCAAGAAATATTGTACCATCATCTATGAGTCCTATAGCCCTCTCTAATGCCTCAACTTCAAGCTCAAACATCTTAAGTAAGACTTCTTTTCTTACTTGCTCTATATCCCCCAGTTCGGGTACCTTAGCGAGTTTTACGATGATGTTTTTGGATGGTTTAGGACTATCACCTTCAAAATGGACTATTGCTGCTGAGACTATAGAGTAGAAGTATGAGCCAACTCTGACCAACGGCGATATACTACTATCAACAGCTACTACGGGCTTTCGTGCTATTTCCTCCAACAGATCCCTATCTACCCGGAGAGATGTGAAGTCTTCGGATAAGAGGATTCTCTTTATCAAGTCGGTGTTTTGAGTTATGAATGATAGAAACCTTAAGATTTCACCGATAGATTCTTTGGTGGCATTGTCCAGTTCGCTGAGGGTGTTCACCCAGTAGTCTATATCTCCCTCCCAGCGAGGCGTCCTCTTTTCTCTTCGCATTAATAGTTAACCTCTATTCACACCACAAAGACCTAATAAAAACATCAATATATTTGCTCAAAAGTAGTTAATCTTAAAGTCTTAGAAGGTGAGATACGCTGAAGAAAATTCTCATTCTAGCAGGCGATGGTGTAGAAGCCCAAGAGATTTTCTATCCATATTATAGGCTGGTTGAAGAAGGCTTCGAAGTTGTAGTTGCTGCACCAAAGAAGGAGAAAAGCTTCATATTCACCGTTGTCCATGATTTTGAGCCAGGATGGGAAACATATAGTGAAAAACCTGGATATAGGTTCCCATGGCTACACAGGTCATTCGATGAGATCAACCCAGAAGAGTTCGATGGGCTTGTCATTCCCGGTGGCAGAGCACCAGAGTGGATTCGTCTCCATCCAAGAGCTAGGGATATTGTTAAGCATTTTGTTGAAGCTTCAAAACCAATAGCCGCCATATGCCATGGACCCCTAGTTCTCCTTGGGACAGCTCCAGAGATATTTAAAGGAAAAAGAGCTACTGCATATGTAGCACTAAAACCTGATCTTGAGAACGCTGGTGCTGAATACATTGATGCAGAAGTCGTTGTCGATGGAAACCTAGTAACATCTAGGGCTTGGCCAGATCTACCCGCAATGATGCGAGAGTTCATAAAGCTTCTTAAGAAGTAGGTTATAATTACTCCCCTTCTTTTTTATGAACCTTCTGTCGATGACCTCTAATACCGTATAGGGCAAACTTTGATGTTGGTACATAGCAATAAAAACTAAAAATAGTTCTACCATGGGAGATGCTTCTTAGCCAAGTTCGGCATCCTTTATTTCAAGGGCCTTTGAGTACTCCAAGCTATGTTTCTTAAGCTCCTCTAGAATCTGCGGATTCTTCCTGACAAGCTTATCCACTAGGCTCAGGTAGCGGGAAACCCTTATTGCTTCTGGAGATATCCTAATGAGCTCCTTCCCATCAACCAACACGTAGTGTTCTTTTTCCACTTTCTCACCAACGATATATATAGCCTCGTTGACAGCTGCTTGAAGCGTTAGACAGTGAGGCGAACCATCAATAGTCACAACAGTAATTTTGCTGGGCTTTGAGGATCTTATCATCGATGCTATCTTGCCATATACAAGCTGGCCGCTTTCCTCGGGACAAAATTCCAACACAACTTTTCCCTTCGTAATTTCTGAGTATATTTTTGGGTTAACATATTTGAGGCACTTGCTACATATCAGCCAGTGGGACCCTTTTAGAATCCCCGCCTTAACCCAAAGACTCACAGCCCCCGGCATCCTACTCACCACCTTTCGCCTCCTTTAGAAGATCCTCAAGGATTATGTATACGCAGAGGGAACCACACATTGTGCATCCCTTCTCAGGCTGAGGGCCGAACTGCTCATGGATTCTCTTTGCTAATTTGGGTTCTATTGAGAGATTGATTATTTTCTCCCAGTCCTGCTTAGCCCTTGCAATAGCGACCTCCAAATCCTTCTTCTTTGCTCTCCGACCATACTTTGCTATGTCCCCAGAATGAGCTGCAATCTTCGCCGCGATAACACCCAACTTTACCTGCTCCTCATTCGGTAAGCTTAAATGCTCACTGGGAGTAAGGTAGCATAGAAAATCAGCGCCAGCAGCTGCCGCTAGAGCTGCGCCTATTGCGGCAGATATGTGGTCGTATGGCGTGGATATATCTGTTACTATTGGTCCGAGAACGTAGTATGGTGCTCCCCGCGTAATTCTCTTTTGTAGCTTTATGTCCATTATGACCTCGTTTATCGGGACATGGCCTGGGCCCTCAACCATAACCTGTACATTTGCTCTTCGGGATCTATGAACAAGCTCAGCTATTGTTACTAGTTCGGCTATTTGAAAGTAGTCGTGTGCATCTACTATGGCTCCAGGTCTAAGTGCGTCTCCAAGACTAATAACCGCATCGTATTCTTGGAACATCTCCAGAATATAGTCATAGTTCCTGTATAGCGGGTTCTCAGCCTTGTTGTAGTACATCCATGCGGCAAGTATTGCTCCACCTCTACTCACAATCCCCGCGACTCTTCCTATTTTTTTCAGCTTCATTACGTGCTCATATCTTATCCCAGCGTGAATAGTCATGAAGTCAACGCCATCCTTTAAGTGTTTCTCGATAACGTTAAGTATGTCGTCCTCAGTCATGAACACTGGGGATTTCTTCTTCTGGACTGCCTCTATATATGCTTGATATATTGGGACAGTTCCAAATGGTACTGTTGAGAGGCGAAGTAATTCCCTTCTTATTGCGTCTAGATCACCACCAGTGCTTAGATCCATTACGGTGTCAGCTCCATATTCTATTGCTACTCTCAACTTCCTCTTCTCCATCTCGAGATCATTAACAAACATCGACGTTCCAATATTAGCATTAATTTTTGTGCTAAGACCGTAGCCAATACCAATAAGTTTAATCTTAGATGGATCATCCCTAGCAGCATTCCTCGCAATAATAATCCTGCCTTCAGCGACTCTCCTAAGGATTTTTCGTGGGGATACACCCTCAATTTTCGCAAGTTCTTTTATCTCATCTGTTACTACTCCATCCTTAGCATACTTCATAATCATCTAGACACACCCAACCTAAAATACGAGAACATTGTAAGTTATTAACATAAAGTTATTTACACGCTCACACATAAATGGGAAACTGAAGAGGCAGAAGCTAAAGCCTATCCCCAAACCTCCAATTTCTGTTATCCACTCAACAAAAATCTAGGAAACATCCTATTAAGGAGACAGCCACAGGACTTTATACCACGTTTTCTGATAGGAAGAACACAAATTTGGCACCAGGAGCAAAACCCATTGAAGCTTTTCAAGAATATCTTTTTCTGAGTAATTCGTGAATTAGTTATGCCTACTCGAGGCACGTAGATAACTTATGTAGGGCTTTTGAGAAGCCAAGGTAGCGGAGGGAATATATAAGTTCTTCGCAGAGAACCCTCAGAAAATAGTTGCTGAGCTTGTCACCCTGTTTTAAGCGCAATACCTTCTTGTGAAAAAGATAATCTCTTCTAATGCGATCAGAAACTGTGTCGAAGAATATTCTGACAAACCTCTCAGTCTCTATTTCGTATCTATCAGCAAAAACTATTACTGTAACTGATACCTCCTCGCTATCTAGAAATATTTTTTCTCTATGAGCAACTAATATTTCCCCGTCACCAAAATACAGCTTCATTCTCCTACAATCAACTTCTATCAGAATGTTAGCTATATCGCCCAAGTAGCCTATCCTCGCAGCCAAAATATTGTCAACATAGATAGTTAAGCCGCTTAAACCAGAAACCACCAAGTAGAATCCAACTTTCCTTGAGAAGTATGCCAATACTACTACCAGAATGCTTGCGACGACGAAAAACATATAATTTGCTACTAACGCTACGAACATAAGAGAATTTACATAAATGCTCGCCATGAATATGCTATTCAATGCCAATGATGATATTGAAAGAATAACGAAGACTAGATATACATAATATTCTTCGGGGGTAACTATTCCAAGAAGCTTTATTCGTCTGTGCAAGCGCTGAAAAAGAACTAAGGCCAGATATACACCGATTACTGAATATATAAATATCACCGTAGCCCTGATTGGTATCACTGTTAGTTCCGCTCTGAGGGCCTCATCATCAACGGAAAGTACCTCCCAGAGCGCAACTACCAACTCTGCAGAGACCACATAGTTTAACAAAGGACTCCTTAAGGTCAGTCTATTCATCTGAGCAACAAAAAGCGCAACTGTAAGCACACCACAACAAAGGAACAGGCGAACAAAAAATGTACTGTTAGATGAAATAGCAATAAACTTAAGCAATGTCGTAAGCAAACCTGTAAATATGAACGCCTTCATAAGAAACAATAATTCTGCCCTATGATAAAGAACGATTATCGATGCCCACAGCATATAAGATACTGACACAAAAACTGCAATCAATAATAAGATTTTCACATCTATCACCTAGTCAAGGGTTTTATTGGACGCTCCATGATAGATCTTAGCAACTTCATGTCTGAGGCTGTTAGTTCATATAAGGTAAGCCCCTCGAAGAAGAAAACCTTGTTGTCAATTACTAGAACCGGTATGCGAATACCCGTTTTTTTCTCTATCTTGGAGACGAATTGGTATATTTTATCTACATCACTGAGTCTGAAACTAAATTCGTCTAATCTTACAGATCTAAACCTTATTCGCCATCCAGATTCTCTAACCGCTATAGAATACAAAGGGGTTTCGAACGCGATAACAACAATATTTTGTGGTTCATTGAATATTAGACAAGTGGCAATGATGGCTAGGGAGATAAAAATGGATCCTAAACCCATATTCTTACTCAGCGCAAAAAGAGATTTAAAGAGTCTGAAGGCATATATGGCAGACACGACTACTACCATGAGTACTCCAAGAGTTTGCTCTACGAGATATATCATTATTAGAGGGATCAACATCGATATGTAGAACCTTTCTATACCGGTCGCAAATTCGTTTAAATTTACCATAAGTAGTAGGGTTATCGCCATAAAGAAGATTATTGTGACGTATGGCTCATCCGTAATTAGAGGCGGATACTTAAGCCTATGAAGAGCATCAAGAAGAAGCAGGAGGAATGATAATATTATAGCTCTACGATGCCCAAGCAGACATTCCATACTAACGTACACTATGATACCAATCACAATTGTTGGCGTGACAAGCATTCCGCTATTCATACAAATTCTCCTGCTACGAATATCTTGTACTTACGAGGACATCGCTCATATATCCTTGCACAGATATCATCGTAATCAGGTCTTTCCTCAAAATCTATATGCAAATTCCCGGTAATAATGTTATCAAGGATATATTTATGTCTGCGACTATACTTAATCATACTTATCAGCCTATTCTTCATGCCCGGTGCTATCTTCTTAACCAATATCTTCATTTCAACCCCAGAGACGCATGGCATCAGTATTACTAGGAAATCTTCGGTGTTTAGCGCTTCGGCAACGGCATGTGAAAAATCCTGTCTGGTTATGATACCTCCTATCCCCAAGATATCGCCAGTGAATAATTCCCCAAGGCTCTTTACACTACCAACATATACTATTCCGCGCCCGAAAATATTAACATAGGTGTTTTTGTTTACCATTAAATCATGAAGAAGATAGTTTGGAATTGAAAAAGCTGTTGCCACCGTGGCTGCTGTTAGATACTCACCCCGCCCAGACATCGCATGAATAAAATCTTCAGCCCTTGTGGGTATTTGAGAAAAATCGCTTGGAATCTTAGCTCCAACCGTTGCCGATGTTAGGTATATGGGTCTCATCCACCCAAATGGTGCTGAATAAGGATTCGGATCATCAAAATAGACTCCCAATGCCATAAGAAATGTTTCCGCAGATCCATAAACATTAACTATTCTCAGATTTAAGCCTAGGTTATTCTTAGCCTCTTCAAGCATTTCACCGATTTTAAGTTTTGTTATCCCAAAACCTGTAATAATCACCAAATCTTTACTGAAATTATCTATCATCTCATATATTTGCTTTCCTGCGAATTCTATTAGAGATAGAGCATCCGCTAACACTAAGTCGTATCTCGGTTCAACTAGCTTGGAGCTTTGACTAAGCGAATTTTCGCTTTTAGTCCAAAGATCTACTTTCTTTGCGATAAGACCCAGAAAGAACTCGTATTGTGTGAGAGGAAAATTCGACCTAGTTATTATGAGAGCACGGTTAAAGAAGATATCATTATGACCATACTTCGAAATGGCACATAGAAGCAATGCTCCCTTAATCATAATCTCAACGCTCTTCTTTGTTATAGGCAGAAAGACTTTCCTTGCTTTCTCTCTAGTAAACCCCATAGTATAGATCGAACAGAGTATATTTTTCCTAAATTGCTTGAAGATCTCCTCGTCTGGATACATAGATGTTATCTTCAGCTCCAAGAGGTCTTCTGGATCTTCCACGCTCAGCAATTCTGGGAAGTATTTTCTAGCGAAATCTGTTTCTCTGACAACAACTTTGAGATTCTCAACAAATTCACATAGCTGTGAGTCAAAGTCCTTTTCGATAAACCTCTCAATCTCTTTAATGAATTTTTCCTTTGCTTTTTTTGCAAGCATTCGGAGAAACCAGGACTTTGATATAAGTCTGAAGAAAGTTCCTAAAAATTCCATGAAGGCACCTCCTAATCTTTGTCTTCGTTGTGATACTTGTTAATTGTATATTCTGCGAGCAAGACGGCGCTTTTCTAGAAAAATTAAGATAAAACTTGAATTTTGTTATTTTCTTTCCAACAAAAGGAAGCGTTTTTTATACGTCATATAGATACGTTATAATATTACAGAAATATGATTACGAATTCTCTTGTGGGTGTTAACAAATGAGAAAGCTGGATGATCTAGACTTGAAGATAATTGAGATTCTCCAAAAAGATTGCAGAGCAAGCCTAGTATCAATCGCTAGACAGCTAGGCAAATCCGTATCGGCGATTAGCTATAGGCTCAACAGGCTTATGCGTATGGGTATCATAAAGAGGTGTGTGGCGATTGTAGATGCTGAGGCCCTAGGACTCACGTATGATGTCATCATAATGATGCGTGTTGTTCCAGGAAAACTTGCTGATCTCACGAAGTTCCTAAAGGAGAGAGACGAAGTACAGTTGGCATTCACTATTACTGGTGCGTATGATCTCTGTATCTACGCACTTTTTAGAAATGAGGATGAATATTTTGAGTTCATCGAACAACTACACAGTACTAACTATGTTCTAGAAACCACAACATTTACCATAGTAAAGAAAATAAAGGACAACCTCAAATACCTATAGACGCCATTAGTGGCATTTCCATGCTATAGATAGCAAAACGACATTAGAACAAAAAGTTTCTTCTAAGCTCATTACGATCTAAAAGGGTCTTTGAATAAATTGATGCACTAATCATTAGGCTTTAATGCTTCGCGAATATTGATGTATTCAATATTCTTTGAGAGCTCTCTTAGTTTTCTATTCAGCTCTAGTACTCTTCGGCATGCTTCCTCGAACTCATCGATACTAATCATATGGGCATACGGACATACCTCCATGTCTACCTCACAACCACCATCAATTTCTATCACAGGATATAGTCTGCATCCCTCGGGTCTGTGTTTATAGATCTTGCATCGTCCAGAGCTACCGAGAAAAACACATCTACCACCCACATTTCTGAGCCTCCAAAGTCCGTCTTTAAAAACAGCGAATTCATCCAGCTTATAGCCTAGACGAACTATTCGCCTCATATCTTCAAGGGTAAGGGGCATCTCAGTATCAAGACAACAACGAAAACAGGAATTCCTTATACATATCTCACCATCCAAGAGACCCATCCTCAATCACGCAGATTTTTCTACTATCTATATAATATACAATCATCGCTTGAAATCACTCTCTTAATACTTAGGGATCCTAGGCTTGCTGAATTAGACATAGGGATCTCTTGAAACCCATATGAAAACTTGATAAAAATCATGGTTTTACTACTATTCTTGGTGGTTCTAATGATTCTATATAGGTATGCTAGGCTTCCCGAGGATATCTTCAAGCTTGAGGCTTCTGGGAATTTCAAAGCGGCCGAGGAGCGTATTCGTTGGCTTCTTAGAAAAAGTATCGATGCTGATCTGAGAGCACGACTGGAGTATGAGCTTGAGAGAATCAAACGTATTCGCAAGGATTTCGGTATTTCTGAAGATGAGGCATTGGAGCTTATACGAAAGGAGATGGGAGATGAAGCTGTAGCTAGGTTTGAGGAGTGGATCTCTAGGGGGTACGTGGACTATATTCTATACGAGGGTAAGCGGTATTTCTTTAGGGCATTCATAGACAACATACTCTTTCTATGTGAGGATGAATTATGCCAGAAGCTAAGAAATAAAAGAGAAAAGCGAAGACAAGAGGTTAGGGAGGCATTGATTAGCCATATTGAGGATATTGTGAGTAGTGGCGAGAAAGGCTATATAAAGCCTAGAAGGGTAAGAGTTCGAATGACCCTTAGGGTTCTTCCCGGAACGTTAGAGCCCAATGAGAGTGTTCGTTGCTGGCTTCCATTTCCCATTGAGAATGAACAGCAGAGCGAGGTTAGGCTTCTTGGGGCTTCCGGCAACAACTATCTACTCGCACCACCACGATATCCTCAGAGAACAATATACTTTGAGTCGAAGGCTAGGGAGGATGGATCCGCAGAGTTCTGGGTTGAGTATGAATACACTATTAGGGCTTTCTATAGGAAGATAAATCCTTCGGAGGTCAAGCCATATGATGAGGAAAGTGAGATTTATAAGCGTTATACTTCTGAGCAGCCACCACACATAGTCTTTACTAGACATCTTCGACAACTAGTATATGAGATCATCGGTGATGAAGAGAATCCGTACCTCAAAACAAAGAAAATCTATGACTGGATAACAGAGAATATGACCTACACCTATGTGGCCGAGTACTCAACATATGAAAGCATAGCTGAGTACGTTGCAAGAAATCTTAGGGGGACTGCGGCTTCCACGCAATTCTATTCATAACCCTCGCAAGAATCGCAGGTATCCCTGCGAGGTGGCAGAGCGGCTGGTATGCGAACCCAGCTATGAGGGGGCCTTCGCCTCATGACTGGGCACAGTTTTACGTTGAGCCGTATGGTTGGTTATTCGCAGATCTGTCGTTTGGTAGATATTGGAGAAAGCATAATCGGATGCTTCATGAGTTCTACTTTGGGAACATAGATAGTTTCAGAACGATATTCAACCTTGACCTGATGGGTAATTTTGATCCTCCAAAGAAGCATCTCCGATCGGACCCAGTTGATAATCAGAGAGGAGAAGTTGAGACAGAAACAGGAAACATATTCTACGACAGGATCGAGTATAAGATGGAGTACATTTGACAGGTTATTTTATCTCCTTCACCTCAAAGATGTCTGGATGCGCCTCCATTAGTTTGTCGCTACTCATAGTTCTTACTTTCTCGATCCCAGCATTTGTTCTAAGCCCATTATCATCAGTTACTAGGATGAACCCAAATTTTTTAGCTGCAAAAATATAGGATGCATCGTAAAACGTTATTTTTCTTCTTAGTGTTAGCTTCATTATTTCTATGATGTCTCCCACTTGAACCATATTTAAAGAACCATACTTGATGAGTTCATCGGCGAGCTCCATTATTATTAGAGCTTCATCCGACTCGATTTCACCCCTTATATGTAGCTTCCATAGAGCATTTCCTACTTCAAATGGAGTGAGCTGCGTTATGTACAGCTCCACATCCCCAGAAGTTCTAAGTGATTCTGCAGATACCACAGGAAGAATATTTACAAGAGCACTCGCATCAAGTAGGTACTTACTAACTTTCATTTCTGATCTCCCTTATAGCCTCCACAATTCTGCCCCTACTAATCTTTGCGAGAATCTTCCTAGCATTTTCTTGGAGTAGATTAATACGCTTTAACCTCTTCTTCCGTAGCTCCTCAATAAGAGCTCTTCTGAGAAGTTCTGATATATTTATCCCGTAAGCCTTCGCCTCATCCCGTAATTTTTTCGGAATCCTAACCGTTACTATAACTGACATATATATCTCACCGAAATACAAATATTGTAATTACATTCTGAGTATATAATATCATCGTATTATCTAGCAGATTGCGAACTAGTATGTCGAGCTATGTGACAATATCAATAACTTCACTTATTTTTCTTACTATGTGGCCCCTCTTTATGACCCCCAAGTACAACTTGTAATCATCTTCTTCTCTAGCTATCAGAATTGGATACATTCCTGCATGCAGAGACCCAATGAAATCTGATACCACATTGTCACCCACCATAGCACAATCCTCTGGTCTAACGCCCAGTTTCGTCGCCGTATAAAAGAATATTTCTTGGGATGGCTTTCTCACTCCCACATCTCCTGATACTACTACCTCGTCGAAAAACACATCCAATCCAAATTTCCTTAGCCCCTTCTTTATGAAGTACACCTGGTGAGCATTACTTATAACAGCGAGTTTAAGCCCCATGCTGCGTAGAGCTTTTAGTACGGGGAGAGTATCTGGTGGTAACTCTACACTTCTAATGAGGTGCTCCGTGTATAAATCTACTACCATTCTTATTGAATCCTCACCATATATTCCAAGCCTTGTTGTTAGGGTTCTTATGAGCGCGTCTATGGGCACATCTATGTTTGTGGCTCTTCTCATAAGCTCAAAAAAGCCTATTGATTGGCCAAAAACAAACTCGATATCCATATCCTTTGTTCCAACTATCTCTCCACTTTCTATTTTTTTCTTAAGATCTACAAGAAACCTTCTGACAGCCTCGGATTCTGGATATTTGGGAACAACAAGTGTTTTATAGTAATCAAAACAAATAGCCTTAAATCTTCTAGCTTGATTCATAGATGTGCACCCTACCCGCCCATACTGCGGAAAGATATATAGGCTCCACTAAAGCTAAAATTCGACCAAATATAAAAGCTAGTATTTGGTAAGCAATTGATACGGTAAAAATTATTGTGCACCACATAGTAATTATGGCTGATGAAATGGAAAATATGAGGGTGAGCAATATAAGATACTGATTCCCCCAATCAACGGATTTTACTCATGTCTCAGAGCTACGACTGGGTCTAGCTTAGATGCTCTCCACGCAGGGTAGAGACCCGATACTATGCTTAGGCTTATCGCCATTGCCATTGATTTCACGAATGATTCTATAGTGAACATCGGTTTTATTGGGAGTCCTATCTTCGCGAAGAATACTTGAACTAGGACGTAGGAGAGTCCAACCCCACATATTATTCCTACTATCGTTCCGAAGATACCTATGAGCATAGCTTCGTACAGGAATAGCATCATTATGTGCCTGTCTTTGAACCCTATAGCCTTGAGCACACCAATCTCACGTATTCTTTCTAGCATTGCCGTGTATAGTGTTGTTATTATGCCTATCCCAGCTACAAGAAGCGACACAACAGATATAGCGCCAATGTACATATCGATGGCTTTAAGAATATTAGTAACAGCCTTCCTGATCTCTTCGGCAGTCATAGTCCTCAGGTTGAATTTATTTTGGATATATTCCACCGTTTCATTTAGGTATTCCTCATCCCTAACTATCACATAGACGGTATCATATCCCTCTGCGTCAAAGATCTTCATCGCATTTCTAAGAGGGATCCAAGCATATACATCTACGGGTATTACGAAGCTTCCAAGATAGTTAAAGATCCCTCTAACCACAAAGTTTTTGCGTAGAGTTTCTACCCGCGTCTCTGAGTACATAACTATCTGGATCTGAACCATACTGTTTACATCGGCAAATATCGAGCCATCAGATTCATATGCGATCTGATATCCTAGAACGACACCCACACTGTCATATTCGGATGGATACGTGCCTCTCAGAAGTCTCAGACTTGGAATCAGTAGGGGTAGATACTCAAATTCTATGCCCACTATCATGCAGTCTTTCGATCTTCCTCTCGACGCTATGGTCGCGGGGCGCGCGACGACTGGTATAACAACTTCCACTTGCGGAAGGGATTTAACATCATCTACAAAGGCTTGGCGTATGGGCTCTCCTCCAGATGGGCTGACAATTATTATGTTTGTTCCAAACTTCTCGGATTCTCCTACAACAAACTTTCTGGCGCCAATACTCACTCCTTCAACTCCAACAACTAGTGTTACTCCCACAACTACCATCAGAATCGTAAAAGCTGACCTGACTTTTCGTTCCTTAAGTGCTTCAAAAGCGAGAATAACAAATTCCATTCCGATCACGATGAAAAAATATTTGAGGAACTAGTCCCTTTCCTCAAGCGGTCTTCTTCTCTTTATAGCAACAAACGCTACTATTGCCGTTGCTATTATGCCACCAACGTATATTGCTGTTAGGTACTCCTCTATGTTTGATTCAGATGTATGCTCCGTGGATTGCTCTTGCTTCTCAGTAACATTGAATGTGAATAACACGAGGATATAATGCTCATTGTACACATCGTCGAAGTAGCAGATCTTGACCTCGACGCTGTATGTTCCAGGAGTTACATTTTCCTTTACCTTGAACTTAAGTATTATGGGTATCGGCGCTCCAGGCTCTATTTCCCCTATGTATGTGAAGCTTTCAGCTAGAAGTTCTATGAAATCAGCTGGGACCACAGATGCGTTGGCGTATTGTGCGGAGGATACACCGACATTAAGAACTGTTACAGACACAGAAACTACGTCGCCAGGGGTTATTTTCTCAGGTTCTACACTTTTACTGAATAATCTGAGGTCTATTTCTCCCCGAATAATAAACTCAGCCGAGCGAGACTCTTGGTGAGAGCGTCCATACCTATCCACGAAACTTATATCCAGACTTAGCGACAATGTCTGCCCAACGAGGACGACCTCTCCAAACGATGTTAATACTTCCGAGGGGACATACATCTCAAGCGGAATAACAACACTCTCATTAGGCTGGACATCTCTAAATGTCCAGTGAGTATCACTGAACATGGCAACGTATTCAGGGTATGATATATCAACATCAACGGTACCCTGCCATATGTTGTTCCATATGATTATCGTGACGTTATACTTTCTCCCAGCATAGACATACTCGGGCACAGTTTTTACCTCAGTCGCACTAGTCACATCGACATTTATTGTCCATGTAGTACTCGTAGTATCCTCACCATCGCTCACTTCCACTCTTAGAGTATGTGATCCGACGTCACTCTCATTCGCGCAGTATGTATAGTTGGTAGCATTTGCACCAGATAGAACTTTTTTACCATCAAGATACCAGGTGTACGTTATGTTGTCCCCATCTGGGTCTTCCGCAGAAACACTAAATGTTCTGTTGTCTCCCGCGTAGAGAGAAACCGTATTATCGCTCGGGTTCCTATCTCGGATTTCAGGGGCTCTATTCGGCACGTCTACAGTCCATGAGACCTTTGTTGTATCCTCACCATCACTTATCTCAACTTCCAATATGTATGTTCCACGTCCATGCTCACTAGCGTTGAAAGTATATTCCGTCGCACTGGGGCCGCTCAGAACAACATTATCATCAAGCAACCATTTGTAGTTTAGACTATCGCCATCTGGGTCGTCGGCATCAACACTAAATGTTTCGGTCTCATTTAAGTAGACTGTTACCGTATTTGAGTCTGGATTCTTATCTCTCACTTCTGGTGGCCTGTTATCTATAATAACCTTGATGGTGAGATCAGTGGGCATAATCTCGTAGTAGCTCGTATTGTTATATGCGTAGCCAGTTATTCTGAGGTTTAGAAGGTACTCTCCCTTAGTGGCATTTTCGCTTATATCGAGGTAGAATGTGAAGTAGAATGACCCGAAGGGTATTATGTCTCCAGCATCGTTGTCTTTTTCTATAGCTACAGCGTCAGCAGACGAAACGTTGTCATTATCGTAGGAGTCCCAAAAGTACTCCGTTAAGTTTAGATATCCGACAACACCACGTAGATATAATGATGATTGTTGCCGGATGACGACTGTGAGAGGAACGTTTTTGTCTCCTGGCTCTGGTGTTATTTGATTTTGGTATGTCCCCCACCAGACATTCCTTACTTGGAATCCTACTGGAACTTGTGTAAGGGCATTTACATTACTTAGGATTATTGGGGCGACTATCAACAATACTGCGGCTAGGCTAACCAGCTTCCTCCTCACTTCTACCACCTAATATTTCCTCCTTAACGATAACTCCATCCTTAATATGGAGAATCCGATCGGCCATCTCAGCGACCGATCGGTCATGCGTAACCAAAACAATTGTAACTCCTAATTCCCTATTAAGTTTTCTTAAATACCTCATAACTTCAGCACCCGTTTTGGAGTCCAAGTTGCCAGTCGGCTCATCAGCAAGCAGTATCGTAGGATTATTCATCAATGCACGGGCTATGGCCACTCTCTGTTGTTGACCGCCGCTCAAATGGATGGGTCTCCTCCTAAGGGCTGT
>Ga0190312_1000115_pt1 | contig 29141 bp, 21 predicted proteins | sample 487007910_MG_FD_165046 | JGI IMG/M metagenome (GOLD analysis project Ga0190312, IMG submission 165046) | Hydrothermal vent sediment bacterial communities from Southern Trench, Guaymas Basin, Mexico - 4870-07-9-10_MG | ecosystem: Environmental > Aquatic > Marine > Hydrothermal vents > Sediment ... | reverse complement strand
ATTTTATTGGTGATGAGCTAGGCCCCTCTGAGGGGTGATGAAACCACGCTTAGCTGACCAAAGGTAGCTGTGAGATTATTACAACTTTAAATGGCTAATCGAAAGTTGTGCCCCGAGGTTATCCGAGATCATCATTGGACTATAAAAAAGCATTTAGAGTTAATCTCCGCTGACTACGAGAGGAACATGTTTGAATTTGTTCACATCAAATAGGCCTTTATCAGTGATTTTGAGTTCGGGTATTACTGGAAGAGCCATAAATGATAGCGTCATAAATGGATTCTCAAAAGATGCACCCAGCTCTCTGGCGGCTTTCTTTAGTCTTTTGAGTTTTTCGGCAACTATTGTTGCTTCTTCGAGGCTCATTATCCCAGCTAATGGTAGTTCGAGTTTCGCTTTTACTTTTCCTCTATCCACAACCACTAATCCTCCCTGGATATCCACAATAGTATTTACCGCCGTTGCTAGATCCCCCAAATTTGTTCCTAGAGCAACAATATTGTGAGAGTCATGCGCAACTGATGACGCTATTGCCCCTCTTTTTAGACCAAACCCCTTAACAAAACCCCTGCCTATATTTCCAGTTGCCCTGTGCCTCTCAACAACAACAATTTCTAGAATATCGCGTTTTGGATCGGGTTCTATAATCCCATTGCGTACTTCCATTTCCTCAACGGTACCACTAGTTACTATGGAGTTCTCCTTAGCCACAATTACTCTTACCCTCACCTTTTCTCTTTCTGATCTTATAGCTAGATCATCTTCGGAGATCCTTCCCTTCAGATTGATTGTCTGTGTAGCCCACCGGGGATACTCATATTGCCCCATCCTCGCTAAAAGCTTCCCATCCCTAGCTACCAGCTTCCCATCAAGAAAAACAGCTTTCACATCTATTTTTTCTATGCTTCCTATGAGTACTATGTCTGCGTGATATCCAGGGGCTATGGCACCTACCCTATTAAGCCTATAAGCAGTAGCAACATTCAGTGTTACCATTTTTATTGCCTTTATTGGGTCAACTCCAATCTCTATGGCTCCTCTAATTACTGGCTCTAGGTGCCCATTCTCCAACAGATCATCGACATGCTTATCATCAGTCACTAAAATACATCTATCTAGGGGCATACCAACCTCTAGCACATCCTTTAGTATATCAACATTCTTTGATGCTGATCCTTGCCGGACAAGAAGGTACATTCCTAGGCGTAGCTTCTCAACAGCTTCTTTCCCAGTCACACTCTCATGATCAGTGAGAATCCCTGCCGCTCTATAAGCCTGAAGTTCCTTTCCGAGTAGAAGCGGGGCATGACCATCGACAATTTTTCTTTTGCTCTCACTAGCCTTTATCTTCTGCAGAATTTCTAGATCCCCACCTATGGTGCCAGGGTAATTCATCATTTCACCTAAACCGATAACAACCTCCTCTTCTAGCAGATCCTCTATTTCCTTTGCTCCTATCTCAGCACCAGAAGTATCAACTCCTGGAGCAGCCGGTACACAGCTGGGTGCCATTATAAATACGTGGATCGGGAGCCTTTTTGCTTCATCTATTATCATTTTTATGCCTCTGACCCCAAGCACATTTGCGAGTTCGTGGAAATCCGTTATTATAGCTGCTGTTCCGTGTGGTATAACGGCCTTCGCAAACTGAGTAAGATTTAGAAGACTACTCTCAACGTGTATATGTGCATCTATGAAGGCTGGTGCGGCGTATAGCTCCTTAGCATCAAAAATCTTTGTTGCATCACCAATTATGTCACTTGAATCCCCTATCCTCGCAATATAACCATTCTTAATTGCGATGTCTCCCTCGAGAATCTCCTCAGAAAAAACATTAACTATTTTTGCCCTTCGAATGACAAGATCTGCGGGGATATCCCCATGAGCACAAAGTATTACTTCTCTTAGCATAAGGACCAACCGTATATACCCTCGTTAATCGCAATAAATCATGAGTTTAATTACAATTACTACCGTTATACTGAAAATACCATTTGATTAATTAATGCTTTTCGCATCATAGAACTTCATTCCATCATTTATACTACTATTGATACATGCGAGGAACCAGCAGTCTAAGAGGAGACACCATGGTATTTTGAATGTAGAAACAACTTTACTTTCTATACAAACATTACTGGCCTGCCATGTTATTTTCATAAAATAGGGTTGGTGTATATAATGGTTTTAGGAGACTTTTTCGAGCTCCCACCCGGTGCTAGGAAACTCATAATATACTATACGCTGGGTATGTTCGATTTAGTTGGGTTCTACATTGTTATCTACATGTTCGTTTTAGGCTTCGATGTCATTGTTATAGGGGTTTTGTACTCATATCTGCTTATACTTACCGCGGTTCTTAAGCTTATTTTAGGAAGGTTGATAGACATTAGAATTCCACCAAAATACTTGATGGTTGTGGTCGAACTCCTGTCATGTCTTTATTGGCTCGTATTGTTCTGGGCTAGGACATTATTCGATTTCATAATCCTCTACAGTATAAGCGCTGTGTCCAGCATATTCTTTGTTGCTTTTCGACCCATAGAGAGAGATCTGTACCCCCAAGACAAGTTGGAGATTGCCTATAAGCACCACATGTTCTGGCCCTATTTCTTCCAGTTTTTCTTGCTTTTGATATACGGCCTCATCCTTAATAGCAACTTCGTAGAGATGTTCCGGATACTAGTTATCTTCGCCGCAATGATGTCTGTTTTGAGGATTGTGTATATCTTAGCTTTCATTCCTAAGACGAAGCCAATAAAGAGAGGGGATGGGGACTCAGCTAGGATTAGAAGCGCCCTCTCCCGCGGGCTGGTATTGGTGATACTCGCTGAGTTAATAATTATTATAGCCTTCGATATTGCTCCCACATTTGTCCTTGATAACTATTTGTTTAACGTCATCGGTGTTAATATCCTTGGGATCTCCATTATCTATAGCTTGGGAGGGGTCATGGGGGCTCTAAGCGCAATCATCTACGATAGAATTAGAAGAGTATCTGCCTATGGATTTGTGTATGTCTCATTGCTGGTGCTATCGACGTATCCCCTGATAATCTACTATTCGCAGTACACACAAAATCCATTCACAGTAATACTGTTAGCGATAATGATCGCTTATTTTGTTTGGCCTCTGTGGTGGATTATCCACGAGGTAATAATGATGCGGAGCGTGCCTAGCCATCTCAGAGGAACCATTTTCGGAGCTGTATCGGCAATAAGAACCATAATCGCAATACCACTACCCATAATAGCCGCCCTGCTGATCTCCATTAACCCATTGACACCTCTCCTAATTCAAGCAACGCTATTTCTCACATCGATACCACTTTACTATCTTGCACTGAGGAGCCTTGCCTACAAACTCCGGCAAACCACCGAGTAGATGTTTAGTCATATTTCCTCTTTGAACTACTTCTGGTTAAGTTGGATTCGAACAAGATTGCTTTATGCGTATAAATATTGTCTACCAGCAATATTATACCCCAATTAATTTACCGAATTTTGTTGGTAAATCCATGGTGGACGAAGATGACCAAGGAGACCCTATGCTTGATCTTTGTTGGGCCGCCCGGTGCTGGGAAGGGAACGCAAGCTTTGAGGATCAGCAAAGCACTAGGCTTCCCTATAGTTTCTATGGGTGCTTTGATCAGAGCTATTTTTGGAAGAGAGACCGACTTCGATGCGGAGGGTCTAAGAATAGCTTTTGGTGATAATTATCGAGATAAGATCAGTACTGCTATTCGAAGCACTTTAGAGGAGCTCAAAGCGAAGAGATCGCCACTGGGAGAATTTACAGTTGAGGATTTGCATAGGATGCATGATGAGGGTAAACTACTTCCCGACGAACTGATAATGACGTTTCTGAAGCATGCATTGATGGGGATAAAAGATGAGATTTCTCGTGGAATAATACTGGATGGAGTCCCAAGAACTGTGAAACAAGCAGAGATGTTGGATGAGGTGCTGAGCGAGGTTGGAATAGCCAAGCTGAGAGTAGTGTTACTTGATGTACCAAAGGAAGAATGTTTTAACAGGATAATTAGGAGAGCAAAGGAACAACCAACAAGAGAGGACTACGCAAAGTTTGACGTACGATGGAAGGAATATGAGGAAAAAACAGTCCCCATGATAGAATACTATGAAAAGAAGGGGGTGCTCATAAGAGTTAACGGGGTTGGGACCATAGAGGAGATCACAGAGAGAATACTCAAAGCATTAGGGTTGCGGTCGCCTTGCAATCCTAGCTAGATACCAGATACATAACGCATGGAGGATTTTCGTATGATAAGATTTGAGGTCGTCGAGTCCCTAAAACCCGAGTACAACACCGCAAAGGAATATGTAAAGTATCTGCTGAATAGTATAGACAACAACCTGCGGAGCTACTATGAGCTCATAGCCCAGAAAGCAGATCCAAGAGTACTCATAGGCCTCCCATTCAGCCCTGTTCACTTCTATTTAGCGATGTATGTGGTCGAAGGTTACTACAATAAGAAAAACAACACAATATATATTTTGTTCAACCCAAAGAGGATGCATATCTTTCTTCGGGTTCTAACACATGAGCTAACCCACACATATTTCCATTACTTACTCGAGGAGAATCTATACAGTGAGAACTCAGAAGATGGATTTCAAATCGAGAAGGCAGATATAGAACTACTGGGCCTCGTCGATGAGACGCTTGCATATCATGCGCCTCTAAGATATGGAGTCTGTACTGGTCTGATAAATCAGATGAACGATCTAGTCGATGTATTCTGCAACAATATATTTGAAAAAGTTGATTACTGCCTAAATTACGTGCTTGCACCCAGGGTACTCGCATATATAGTCTATCTGGACACAACATATGATACACCAACACTAGCTGATATGCTTACTAAGGATCCAAGAAACATATTTAATTTGGCAGACCAAATATCAGACAAGAACCATAAGAGAGCTTTCCTTAGTGCCCTCTACTCGGCTCTGCCTAATTATAGAGGAAGAATCATTGTGAGATTCGATTTCGATCCTAAAAGTTTTAGCTTTACAACATCCAATAGCGTACTTAGGGTAATCCGACAGGAAGAAATAGACCCCCTAATACGGGACTTAATATTTGCTGTCGGAGCCCTATCCAAGCTCATTGAGATCAAGGGAACTGAGTATGTCCGCAGAAAATATGGAAAAATAATAGATACCCTGAAAAAGCAAGAATACCTATCCTCAACAGTAAATCTGATGCTTAAGGACCCCTCCTACTTTATTAATATGCTTAATGACTTAGCTCCTGGCCTAAAAAAGGAGCTAGAGAAAATCGCCGTAGAGGAATATCTCGACACGGTATTCACAGGGTTCTGTAACAGCTAAACCAAGCATCATATGCAAGCTTGGGTATCAGCCCCAATTTCGTTTTTTGTATTTGTCTCATCTTGGAAGATAGTATTCCTATCAGATTGAGAATCCTCCTTGGAAGCTCAAACATGTTTTCTATTTCCATATAGCCCAATGCTTTGGCCAGCGCTACTGTTGATATAGCATCCATGAGCTTTGTGATTAGCGACCTAGCCAAGTAGTCGATGCGCCACTGGAAGAGATCATCGATGAGCCTAACAGCTAATGATTCATATGACCTCATAGCATTGAAAACAAGTATCTTCTTCTCAATCCTCCGATATGTTTCGCCACGAAGAAACTTTGAGACAGCATAATCCTCAAACTTGCGGTAGATCGCATAATACCCCCTACTACTTATCCCCTCTGGGGGGCTAACACCCATCGTATTAAGCTGATGATGCCCATATTCATGGATAAAAACATAGAAGAGAGCATCTATGGGATCAACACCCGCACAACTATAATATAAAATGAGATCCTTAAGCAAGGCATCTGGACGAACGAAAACTGTGAATAGAGATTTATCGTAGAAAACAGATACATCTTTTAGTCTGTTTTTCTCAGCAATTCTGATTTTTATTTCTGTATTCAGAGTATTTCTCATATAAATACCAATGATCTTTATCAGGTTCTTCATAATACGAATAGAGGCTACATCATCTGCAGACTCTATGCTGTTCATTGCCGATAGCAGTATCCCTCTGGGAATACTTTTTCTAAGCAAACAGAGCAGATCGTCTTCCCCAATCACAAATCCCCTAAACAACTCTGAAAACTTAACAAAAATAATGCTAATAGAAAAAATCTTCTAAGAGTACTCACCATTTTACGTCTGGAAGATACTCTAAGGTTTATCCTACATGGAGAAAATCCGATAGTATCAATGTTATTTATAGAAATTTCTTAATAGGAATATTGTGCCTATGGTTTTCTTAGAGTTGATATTCATGTACGTATTCCTCTCATTCGATTTTGATGCTGATTCAGCCGAGATGCTTTATTATGAGGATAAGCCAGTTAAAATATCCCTCGCCAGATTCTCTGTGAGAAAGGGACTTAGGAGAGTCCTTAATCTACTAGACGAATTTGATATTAAGACTACATTCTTTGTGCCGGGATGGGTTGCGGAGCGGTATCCCGATCTGATTCGCATGATTCTGGATGATTATCATGAGCTAGCCATGCATGGTTATAGACATGAAAAGCTGGATGCTCTGGAATATGAGAAGGAATATGATATCCATCGAAGAGCGAAGGAGATTTTGAGCAGAATTCAGGGAAAAGTATTTGGCTTCCGTAAACCATATTTTGAGATAAGCAAAAATACACTGAATATCCTTGCTGAGCTAGGGATATTATATGATAGCAGCTTAATGGATTCCGATGAACCCTATATCCTGCAGGTTGGTAACAAGGAAATCATTGAGCTCCCAGTTTACACATTGCTTGATGACTGGATACTGTTCGAGGAAGACCATAGAAGTCCAAAGGAGGTCTTGAATATGTGGGTATATGAATTAGATAGTGCTATTGAGGAGCAACTAAACTATTTCTGTCTAATCCTCCATCCCGCATGTATAGGAAGAGCATCGAGAATACGAATGCTTAGAGATTTTATTTTATATGCCAAGAAAAAGCACTGCACATTTTCTAAGGGTGTTGAGATTGCTAAGAAACTAAAAATTCGCAAGCAATAGCAAGTCTATAGGACAAAGCTATTTTTCAGGGTTTAGTGATCCTACTTGTTTTTAACAGCATCCAATATTTCTGTGTAGCCACCCCTCTCGCTATATTTTCCAGGTTCTATCTTTGAGAAAAACTTTATCTGCCTGCTTACTAGCGCTATTAGTGGTCTCCATCCAAGCTTATTCGCTGTTTCTAAGATTTCTTCGACTTCTTTCTGTGATAAATATATCTCGCCTCTCGATGAGTATCTGACTTGAATACCTACATCTATACTTTGGATTCTAACGTATATATCGAAAACCCCTTTACTGTCATGCGAATAATAGGGAATGTATCCCCTCCGTAGGAGGTAATTTCCAACTATTCTTTCTGCCCAATGACCAACCACGGTAACCTCGGTAGGCCTTAGCTTACGAATTATCTGTTCGAGATACCTTTTAAATAGTGGATCCACAACCTCAAATTTCGCATTTTGCGGCTTTATTATCCCCATCCTAAGAAGATCCGCTGCTATGACCATGTCGTCTACTGTTAGTGGCTCATCACAGATGATCTTAGCTAGCACGTCTAAGTATTCTTTTCCCATCCTCCTAATTTTCCCTAGGTATGTTATGAATATTGGTATGAGATATTCAAATAGTTTTTGCTTGGCCAGCCTTATAGCCCCCCTATCTATCCTCCCAGATATGTATATCTGATGGCCCATATACTGTATGTAGAAGGGGTGAAAGCCTGCGGCCTCAGCAATGATCCTTGCATGTTCATCGTCGATTCTCATTCCTCCCATAGCAAATAGCTCCTTTATCATATTCACAGCCTCTTCCTCGTCGAAAGGCCCAAGATATAATATCTGAAATCTCCCACCCCAAATATCAAGAGCACGCATAAGCGGCTCTATCACAGATCCACAGACAATATAACTTATTCTAGCATCCTCGGCAAGACCTCTAAGAAACCCAAATATCATCTCATCTGTGAATCCTTTATAGAACCCCTCACTTCTTATTAGCTCAGGTAGTGGGTGGAATTCATCAAACAACAAAAATAACCACTTATTTTCTCTGGAAAGCGCATTGTTAAGCTCTTCGAACAGCGGTAGAAGATCCTCCCTTCTAATGGATTCTTCATACTTTTTTATTAGGTCTATCTTGTGCTCTCTTAAATTATCTAGAATATACATAATGGGGTTCTTTATCTTCTTAAGATTTATGTAGATAGAAATTATGTCGGGATATTTACTGAGAATCTCGTGATAGCGCCGCATTAAACTGGTTTTTCCATATTTCAATGGTGCTACGATACATAGAAGCATTTTCTTTTTAGCACGTAAATTACGGACAAGAAACTCTATTTCTTCTTGACGATTGAAAAACTTATCTGGCGGGACAGCACCCTCAAATACAAAGGGAGATTCACCAGCCAATAAAAACACCACAATATTTCTTCCTCTAAGCAACAAAAAATAATAAACTAATTCTAATTAATCTATCTACTCTTTTTCCGCGTAGAAATAATCTTTATGGTTTTAGAGTTCTGGATTTCCTCCGCGACGTTGGGTAGTAGAACTTCAATGTAGTATTCTTTGAGCTCTCTCAGTATTATTCCTAGCAAGTCATATATTCTGGATAATACTTTCTGGTAGTCTATTTTTCCTTGTTCTATCTTATCCATTTCCTCTTCAAGCTCTCTTGTCCCCTTTACCCTTATGAAGTCCCTTAGGCTCACCGCTAGTTTCTTATTTGTCTTCTCGAGTATCTTTGAGTAGTTATCAATTAGCCTGACCAATGTGTTGTATGCATCTATGCCCTTCTTGAGAGGAAACACTTTGCCTTTCCTCAGACTTCTAGCCACATAACGTCTTCGGAATAGTGTGTCTAATATCTGGGCGTATGTCGATGGTCTACCTATGCCCTCCCGTTTCATCTTCTCTATTATCTCGCTCTCTGAGTATAGTGGTACCTTGCTTATCCGCGTCACTGCTATGTTTGCTATCTTGACATCTTTGAAGTCAGGTAGTGTTGGTAATGGAAGAACTTTTGTGAACCCCTCCTCCACAATGCGTGATATTCCTTCTACCTCCGCTTTTATTCCCTTCTCCTTATCCACAACGATTTCTAGTCGCATCTTCTCTACCCTGCTAGGCTTCATTTGGCTGGCTATGAACCTGGAGAATATCTGCTGATAGGCCCTATAGTGCATTCTAGTAAACCTTATAGGTATCATAAGTTCGCCTGTCTGGAGCATCCTTATAATCATGTCTGCTGTAAGGGGCATCGTTGGGCGAATACACTCATGGGTTCCCTCCTCTCCAGGTTTGCTCCAAGATCTCGGTTGGAACAATGTGAGGTCACCAAATGTGTTCTTTATATATTCCTTAGCAATGTTTATCCCCTCCGGACTCACCCTGGTGGAGTCTGTTCTGTGATATGTTATGAGACCTGACTCGAATAGCTCTTGCAGTATTCTCATGATCTCAACTGTTGGTACGCGTAGGATGTTGGATAAATCCCTCAGAACATCCGCTGTGATATATGGTGGAGGTGGATTTAGCTCTTCTTCTCTTCTCTCCTTCACTATTGCTTCTACCCTCTTACCTTTGAGCTCTAACCAGTAGGATTTGGGCAGATCCCCCATCTCAAACTCTACTCTATAACCATTGGACAGCTCTACGAATACAACCTTAGTCAGATTTTCTCGGAATTCCCTCGCCCTCTCTATTATCCAGCCAAGAACCGGTGTTTGAACCCTACCCGCTGAGTATGTCGCTCTTCTCCCAGCAACATTTTTTGCTTTCCATAGTAGATGGCTATATGCAAAGCCAACCCACCTATCTAGAATTCTCCTTACCAATTGAGCTTCGACTCTTCTAAGGTTTATTTTTTCTGGATTTGACAGAGCCTTACGTATCTCAGATATCGTCACTGCGTGATACTCAACCCGCTTTATCTCCCCAGTATACGGAGCCAATAGGAGAGCTATGTCGAAACCTATCTTCTCCCCCTCAACATCTGGATCAGTAGCTATTAGTACTTCGTCAACTTCTTCCGCAGCGTCTCTGAGCGCTTGAATAACGCTGTATCTGGAAACCACATTCCCACTCCCACACCTAGGACACTTATTGTAGATCCCTGTGAATTTCTCTCCACAATCCATACATATGCCTATCACATCGAATTCTGGTATGAATATCTTCTTTCCATTCCACTCCACTATTCTGACTCCATATAGATATTTCTCAACATCAAAGAATCTTCTTAACTCTTCGATGGAAGAGAAATCAGAGTCTGCCAGCACCAGATCCATTATATGGCCCTTCGAAGCCACTATACTCAGCATATAGTCACCAGTTGTCACCTCATATATGGGAGTACCATTCCTAATCCTCCGCGCAGGGCGACCAAAGAACTTCGCTATTGTCCTTGCCTTTGTTGGTGATTCCACAATCATGAGCGCGGATTTTGTTAGCTCTTTGAATTCCTTGGGTATCTCGCCCCGCTGCAGAGCTTTAACTATTTCCCTATCACGATCTATTTCACGTAAAATTGAATCTAAGTCGAGCTCTCTGAAATTGTGCCACTCCATGCGCTCAACGAACCAGCGAGTCCTACTCATCAACGCATTCAACAACTTTGTTCTCCGAGTAACAACAACAGCGAGACCCTTAGTTATGCCCCCAGCGTATAGACGCGAGGTTCTCCCTGATCCTTGTATGTATGTCTTTGCGTCAGGGATAAGCACATATAGTTTTCCTTCGACCTCTTCCACCCCAACAAACGCGCTCTTCTTAAGCTTGTCTATGATCTCTCTATCTTTAAGAAGCTCAGCTGTAGTCTTCAGTAGCTCTACGCATAGTTCCTTGATTCTCTGTAGGTATGCATTCTCTAGATCTCTTCCCTCAATTACTGCTTGAGCAACTTCGTTTCTGCGTGCTATGTCTAGCTGCAGGTATCTCCTCTTAAACTCGTTTAGAAGTCTAAGTATTTGAGTTCTCCTTGCTTGGTCTTCGATTAGATCCACAATCTCATTTAGTAATAGGAACCCCTTCATCGGGTGGCTTCTCTCATCTATCTCGATCGAGAACCTGAAGTGTGGAACCCCAACGAATATCGCATATCTTACCCTATGTGGTAAGTCTAAGCCACGTGCCAGCTTTCCATAGTATGAGGCTGAGCCTATAAGTATATCTATTTCGCCCCTAGAAAATTTCTCTATGAGCTCAGCGATGTCAACTCTCTTTGTTGTGTCCCCAACTTTGAATCCTGCTTTTTCTAGTCCCATCACTATACGGTTTACTAGGTCCTCTTTTACTCTATACACAAAGATTATTCCTCCATCTCCCAATTTTTTGGCTAGGTTCACAACCACATTCTTCTCACCAGGTTCTGGGATGTAGTATGAATCAACTATATTCCTAAGCCCACCTCTTGATGAGCCTATTGTGAAGTTCAGAAGCTCGCGAAGGATGAGTATCCGAAGCCCCCTCGCTGTTCCAGTAGCGGAAGCAACTATTATCTGACCAACCCCATTCTTCTTGCGGTACTCCTCGATCTCCCGTGAGAATTCTCTAGCTTCTTCCAAGAATTTCGATCTTTCCTCGTCATTCATAAATGGTAAGTATCTACGTCTACGCGCGATGTCCAACGCTCTCTCGATATGTTCTTCTTTGAAGCCTAAAAGGAGAAGTGCTCTGTCTATGTTTCTAGACGACTTTAGGAAGGCATCAACATCATCGACAAATATAAGGTCAAAGCGGAGGTGCTTCATCCTCTCGAATCTGCGGGACAAACCCTGAGATGTTAGGACAAGTATATGGAAGTCTCCCTTTTCTAACCGCTCATCAGCATCCCTCTTTTCCTTCGTCTTCATCCCAGTATAATACCCTATTACCGTAAGATCCACTCCCAGCTTCTTAATGTACTCCCTAAGTTTGTTCAAAGTGTGCACAACAAGAGCTACTGTCGGCACAACAATGAGAGTCTTCTTTCCCTTCACCCCAAAGTATATCGCGGAGAGCATACCAAAATAGCTTTTACCCAGTCCGGTGGGAGCTGTTATTGAGAAGCTCAAGCCCTTCACAAGCCTTTTTACCCATGCCCTCTGAGCACTCCAAAGCCTGTTCCCTATGATCTTTTTGGACATCTCCTCAACACTGCTCAGCTCCTCCTCCAATCTAAGAAGCCGCTTAAATCCGTCACCCCATGAGTGATCTATATGCTTATCAACATATCTCAGAAACTCCAATCGACTCATTTTGTGCTTAGCATCAACTATCTCAGGCAAGCTAAGCCTAAGACATTTCTGACAGGGAACACCCAAATAGAGACGAATACTATCTATTTCACCCCCACAATTTGGACAAGCATGCATATAGATAGCAAGAGGCATCTCCCTATACTGTGGAGGAAGAGAATTTATTTCGTTTAGAAGCCCAACTATGTTTTCTTCAGGACCGTAACCATACTCCTTCTCCCTCAGATATGCGGAGACAGCCTCAGGCATTTTCACATACTCCAGAATTATGTCTTTTCCCTCAACAACATCTGCCTTCCAATATTCCCCCTCGAGGAGCCATCTACCATCTTTCCGCTTAATCTTCACACTTTCCATCTTGAGAATTCTAAACAGTTCACTATCCCAACCTAAGTGTTTGACACGGATCGAAGCTTTCTTACCCATAGAAGCCACCTAGATATCCCATAGAATTATCTCAAAAAACCCAGTAAAAATATCGAATCTTTTTTTCACCACAGAAGTTCGAATCGCATCTGTAGATAGGATAGATAACCTAGGTAATTAAGGCCAAGGATAAAATATCAGAGATTACCGTATGAACGCAACAATCTGATAAGACTCATCAAAAGGGGCGCATTCAACTTTAGATTTTCCACAAGGATCAAAAATATTTCCTTATTAAGGAAAACGAAATGTTACCTATAAGACAGAGCCAGACCCAGAAAGGCTTTTGAGAGAGCTATATGATCCAACAGGGGAGCTAATTAATATATTCGAGAAAGATTCATGAATATCATCTCTGTAGCAGAACAAAGACACTATGGTACTTATAATAGGAGTTTTTCACCATTTTCTAAAGAGGTGAGGAGTTTTGAGAAAAGCTGGTATAGTTATAGGGATACTAATAGTAATCGCCGCGCTTTACATATTTATGCCTATGAAAGTATATAGTAGAAAACTATCCATGTTAACAACAGGGGGTAATATCATAGCGGAAAACTTTTCTGTTCCGCTACTAAAATTTAAGCTACGGATAAAGGCATCAGTAAGGTTTATTGGGGCTCTAAATATATCGATAGTGGATCTATCAACAAACGACACGGTATTCTCGTGGGAACATGCAGCGATAAGAGAGGCTGAATATGATATATTGGAGTTGCTAGATGTTTCCTTTGGGCATAAGTATTGTATTTCGATTGCTACTGTTATTGGCGAGTTTCATATAGATATCGATATTACTGCGTATACAATATACATAGAATACTAAGACACACCATAATCTAAAATATTTCTGAGTTTGTTAGGTTTTTCTTCTGATGTATTTTTAGTATTGCTTCTTTGAAGGCCTTCCCGCCACTAGTGATATTCGCCATTGATACGTATTCTCCCGATATGGTTTTTAATGCGTATTGCTTGTCCGTAGCTATTATCCGCTTCATTTCTCCTTTGCTACTGTAAGCCTTGGTTTGTATTTTTGTTTCGTTTTTCTTTGTATGGGTGCCCGTTACGATGAAACCTACTAGTAACATTACTAGAATAACGATAGTTGCTTTCCTCAATGCTCACACCAGCTCCATCGGTTCAGAAATAGTAAATATATTCCCCTTATTAAGGAAAATGAAACGCCCAGTACCTCGATTCGGAAGACTCATCGGAAATAGCTCTGTATGGTTTTAGAGATACAACATAGAGCTAATATCTTCGAAAAGTTTTAAAGAAATATTGGGACTTTTACTATTGCATTTTTGGTGCTCCGTATGAGGATATGTTTTGTCAGTGTTCAGTGGCCCCCGATAATCACTGGTGGCGGCGGAGTAGCTGTGGTTAGCCTCGCCAAGGAACTTGCGAAGAGACATGAGGTCACCATCTACACATTTGGCTTAGGTGACCTAAAGGAAGAAGAAATCATGGATCTTAATGGTGCTAGAGTCAGAGTTATTAGGATATTTACAAGCGATTCGCATCGTATTCGCACTCCCTTTGATGGGACAAAAGAGGAGGAAATATCACGCCTCACGGAGTTCGCGAGTAAGCTTGTTGATAGAATCAGATGCGATCAGTGTGATGTTATTCATCTCCATGGACACTTCGTTGTCCCTAGCTTGGCAAGAGTTCTACGCGAATTAGGATGCAAGAGTGCTATTATCTCCACAATCCACGCTTTTGAGTCAATGATTGAGCTTGAGAAAGGAGAGTTTTCGAGCTCACCAAGTGTTTTTAATACGATCGTGACGATGGAAAGAGACGCATTGGAATACTCAGATTTTGTGACCGTAGCGAGTAGATCCCTCCTACGAAAGATAATGCAGATCCACGGTCCTCAGTACCTAAGAAACATAAGGGTTGTGCACCTGGGTATCAGTGATGATCTCTTTGAGAGACCTATCGATGAGAGTTGCGTATCAGCTATTCGCGGAGAGTACATAGGATCTAAGGATGGGCTCATTTTTAATCTTAACAGAATAGATCCCCACAAGGGCATCGAATACATAATAGGTGCCCTTAGCCATATAAGAGACCGAAATCTCAGCCTAGTCATTGCCGGTAAGTACGAAGAAAGGAATAAGGATTATCTAAATATGCTTATGAGGAGAAAATCCCTTATTGAGGAGTCCTCTAGACATATGATAAGCATTCTTAAGAACATCGATGAGCACGCAAAAATCTGTTTTCTTGATGCCGCAGACATCTTCGTCATGGCTTCCCCGACAGAGCCCTTTGGTCTAACCATTCTTGAAGCCCTTGCGAGAAAAACTCCTGTTATCGTAACTGATGCTGAGGGTCCACGTGAGATATTCAATGTGGAAGATAAAATCGAGGGTAAATTTATTGAGATTGATGGGGGCGTTATGGTCAACTTTTCTGATCCTAGCAAACGCGAGGAGAACTTAGCCAGCGCCATTGTGTATATGCTTGATAACATTGAGCATTTCAGAAAGAGAGCAGAGAAAGCCTTCGAGAAAATAAGAGAGAAATTCTCTTGGCGAGCAATATCGTATGAGTTCGAATCACTTTATCGTGAGGCAATGCATCTCCATTGAAACACCAAAAATAGGCTAATTTTTTGGCTTATCTTTCCTGTGCAGAGCTCTTAGAGATTTTCTTCGAACAGTCTGTCTAGCTCCTCTAGGGTCTCCCCTAGATCCAATAAAAATTCGCCATGCTCATCTCCCATATCAGTTTCAGTAGCAATATTTTTTCTTCGCTTCTTCCGTACGACAACTGCGATGCCCAACATTGTTATTAGGATCAATAGCAGCCCCATGGCACTTCGTATGGGTGGTCTAGGAGAACTAGATATTTCGCTGTTCGAATCACTGTTACTTCCATTCTGCTTAGGTGTGTATATCACTACTACTTGATCCCAACCACAGTTACCAGCAAGATCATATACTACTATTTTTATTGTGAACGTTGAGTTTATTTGTATGGTGTATTCCTCAACATTTCCATATAACACTACTATCATTGTCCCATTCAGCTGTATCTCTATGCGGTCAATACCTGTGTTGTCCTGTACCGACCACCTAATTGTTATCTGCGTATTGTTAGTTTTAGTGCCGTTTGTTGGTTCTAATATTTGTACTATGGGGCTTGTTGTGTCAACTATTATTTCTAGGTGCTCCTCATCGTAGTTTCCCGCTAAGTCGTAGATCTTTATGGTGATGTTGTTGTAGCCCTCCCCAAGGTTAAGGTAGAAACTATCTGTCAGGGATACGTTTATGGGTGTCCCGTTCAGTAGTACGGCTATGTCATCGACACCAAGATTATCACTATAGCTTATCTTGACCAGCACCTTCGTTGAATTTATATATGTGCCGTTCATCGGTTCAAGAATTACTAGTTGTGGTGGTGTGGTGTCCACGTAGAATATCACTGTTGCTTTCCGGACTTCTCCTCTATCATCCGTAATGATTACTGTTAGGTTATGTCTACCATCGGGAAGGTTCCTCAAGACTATACTTGTATTGGAAGCCAGGATCTCTTCTCCATCCACATATATCCTCTGCTCAACGATCTCTCCATTGAAGAGTTTCCATGAAAACGAGGTAGTGTTATTGGCAAGGTAGGAGCTGTTATCTGGACCATATACAAGTATCACCGAGGGGGCAGAAACCTTGAAAACTGCTGTTGCATACCCTGGGTTTCCTGCTAAGTCCTTAGTTCGCAGAGTTATCCTATACCGCCCGTTTTCCAACATGAATTCCACTTTATCACTAGCATTATATATGCCTTGAAGCACACCGTTTAGGAATACCGAGACATTAAGTACTCCGCTGAGATTATCCGTTGTGACCCAGCTTATTGTTACGTAGACTGTGTCGAACACCGTGTTGTTCTCTATGGAGATATCTATCGTCGGAGATGTCATGTCAACAACTACTATGCGCCAAGACCCACCGCTATTATTAGCGTAGTCTATAGCGAATACAGTGATATTCCATATTCCCTCGTCTAAGGTTATTTCAACACTTCTAGTTTTTCCGCGCCAATACCTAGTACCATTGACATATAGCTCATATAACTCTACACCTGATCCGGAGTCCTGAGCACTCCAAGAAACCCTTATTGTGCTTGTATTTGTATATTCTGGCACATTACCTATATTTACAAGTGGGGGTGTCCAATCTACCCGGATTATTACTATGGAGCATATATCTGGTTGTTCTGCGTCCACAACTGTTAGTTTCCAGATTCCTTCTTCTTGGAAGGTTACTGTGTATGTTTGATCCACACTAAACGTTGCTACATAGGTATCGTTTATGTAGAGCTTGACACTGCTGATCAGAGTATAGTTTAGGATAAGATCTATGCTGGATGAGGAGATATTGGCATTGTTGTCTGGGTATATTATGGATAGGTAAGCCATGTATATGCGGAGCCTCATCGACGCATTGTTCCCAGCGTTATCTACGGCCTCCACCATAATTAGGTATACGCCAGGTTCGAGGATAACCACCCTGCTTCCCTCGCTGGATGAGAATTCCCCGTATAACGTGTTGTTGATCAGTATTCTTACCAGCGAAACATCGCTCAGAGCATCAGATGCGGACCATGTCAATGTTATGTTGTCCATATGCTTACTGTTGTTTTGGGGACTCAGTATATCTATACTTGGTGCGGATCTATCCACAGTAATAAATACTGCTGATTTAGCAGTATTGTTCGCATAGTCCCATACTATGACGGTTATGTTGTGTTCGCCCTCGTTCTCGATTGTAACGTTTATTGATGAGCCATGCGGTATATAGATAGTATCGTCTACATGTATCTCAGTACGCGTAATTCCACAGCGATCATTCGCATCCCAGCTGATTGTTATCTCATATTCCGATGTGTAGCTATGATTGCTTGGAGACAAAACCCCTACGTCAGGCGGCATCGTATCCACAAATATCGTTATGGAATCCTCACCAACATTTCCAGCCTCATCGTATATACGGACTGTTATTAGATAGACACCATCGCTCAGCGCTAGGGAGACATTGTCTCTATATACTGGAAGTGGGTCATAGTCATTCACAATGACATACCTCTCTGAGATTGACCTGTCCTCCTGTACATCCCATTCTATGAAAACTATGTCTGTTTCGAAAACGGTACCATTTTCGACCAGAATATCAACCACGGGCGGATACGCATCACAATAAACATTGACTATACTTCTCGCGTGAAGGCCCACAATGTCGTAAACAATAACCGTGATATTGTGATCTCCTCCTTCGTCTATAGTTATTGTGCAGTTAGTCGAGTTCACATCTGGTTGGGCGTACAGCTGGTTGTCTAGGAGTATCTCTATTTTTGTTAGACCCATATTATCAGTGGCTGTCCACTCAACCACAAACTCCATTGGAACTAATGAATCATTCTGAGGAGACTGAATACTAACAGATGGGGGCGTTCTATCAACATATATCACAATCTCATCGTAGGAACTGTGACCAACATAGTCACATGCAACAACCCTTACCCTGTGTTCCCCCTCGGCGATATTGCTTATTGTGAATTGTTTAGTTGTGTTGTCTAGGGTTGCTATTAAGGAGCCATCAAGATAAACCTCATGCTTCGCAAGGTAAATAGAATCTTCAGAGGACCATCGAATCGTAACCGAACTATTCATAGTGGTCGTCTCATTTTGTGGAGATACTATGCTTATTGTTGGCGGATTGAAATCAACATGTATCAGATAAGTTGTACTGTTGACATTTGATGCTAGATCGTATGCCTCTAGAGTAATGCTGTGAAGCCCTTCGTCACCGAAGCTTATAGTCTCTGTACCGTTGCTACTGTATCGTGTGGCTATCGTGTTGCCGTCTAGAAGTATGACAACTTTATCTATGTCGAAATTGTCCTCAGCGAACCAATCAAAACTTATTTCTGATGAGGAGACCCAGCTATTATTTCCAATCGTTGCCCAGATATTAGGCTTCTGTGTATCAATGTATATTGTAAGCTCCATGGTCCCATAGTTACCCCATATATCCATAGCGGTTATGTTGATTATGTAGGTCCCATCAGAAGGGAATGTATGGACGAATGTATGGCGACCCTTATTCCTACTACTATAGATCTCAGTACCATTCGCGGTTACTACTAATGAGTATAAATCATAGTCATCATAGACATCAAAATCGAATGTTACTGCAGAGGTATTATGATATGTATCGGATGCTGGAGAGTAAACTGTGATTGAGGGAGGAGTCCACTCCGGCCCACTTTCTATCAGATAGGGATTATAGGTATAGTTCAAAGAAAACGTATAGGGAATGCTTAGATGTGTGTGGACGGTCCACGCAGGATCAAAAAACCAGTCTCCCCTGTAAACCGGGCCATCATCACCATCATCCATACCCCATGGGGGGTTCGCCGCATCATCCGTATTAGTGTCTCCATCGAAGGCTCCCCCGATCGCGTTTTGGAAGCTATATCGTGCACCAGAATATATAAACGGATCGTCGTACATATGTCCATTTCCAATGTCATATCTTCTAGGCCAGAGAGACCTAATTATGGGGATAAGAGCGTAACTCACATTCCTATCATTCCCGCTGGTTGGGTAGTCCGTCTGGTTGTTTATATAGTAGTAGACAACACCATCTCCACCAGGAAAATCAGTTCCATCCCACGCGTATACGCCATGCCCCTTGGCTTCTATGAAGACTGTTGGATGCCCATCTTGAAATATGACCCCTCCATCTACTGTGTCATTTTTCGAACTGATGTTGGAATCGTTGGTGTATTGATAGAAATCCAAGTGAGCCCTAGTCTCCATAAGGAGAAATGAGCCATATCGAGACCCATCCTTTGTGATTACAACCATAGCACCCTCCATATCGTTTTCGTGCTCACCAAGCCCAAAATCTGGGATATCATTCCAGTCTCTTGGATGGTAGAACATATAGAATATGAAGTAGTGTGTCTCGGTCTCTACCACGGCATAGTACACGTATGCCCATATCTGATCGTAGTTGTCTAGGTTCTCCCAGTTGTTGTTACCGACCCAGTCGCCATCAAAATCGAAACGCGTTATGTAGTCACCCTTATAGTAGGAATCGTCAGTATCTTGTCTAAAAACGGGGGCCCAGTGTGCTGCAAGATCAAAATAGGGATCAAACCAACCAGACTCTTCAATATCACCTCTAACGCTGAGAATTATATTAGCATCATTTTCAGTCTTACTGTATCTCGTTGTTGACTCCATATAGAAGACATAAGAACTTCCCATTTTAATCCTAGAATAATTTTTCTGGTTACTGACTAGAAACCAAGGGCTGATATATGCCGTAGATGCCACTAGGATTGATATGAGGATAAAAATGCCTATTCCTTTTGCCATAGGGAGCACTAACATTATCTCCGCGCCAAAATATGGTCAAAGTAATCAAAAGGATATCCGAAGCCAGAATAGTCAGACAAAACCGATACCTTATGATAAAATTTTATTTAAAAAGACATCCGCAGAATTATGTATGAGCAATAATATGAGTATTAAGAATGCAAACTGTTTTACTATGTTCTCCTAGATGATAGGCCCTTGAAGACTAATGGATGATGAATAACTCCTCGTTCTGGATAATAACGGGATACCGATCACAAAAATCCTATTTCACTAAGAAGGAAGGTGGTGAGTCTATTATATATAGAGATGAAAAAGGCGCAGAAAAGCAAATTATCAAGCTGGGTGATAACGCTTATGCTACTTCGTTATGTGTCTTAGAGACACCGCACCCCGTTTCTTTAGTTCATCTATAAATTCGAGGAATTCCTCAACCTCATGCGGCTTAATCATCACCAGCAAATCTATGAGTGCAACTATTTTATTTTTCTTATAACCATCGATTATTGTTTCGAAGATATTATCCGCATCGACGCCGTAGAGGATGGCAACAGGTTTTGTTAGTCTTAGTACTTGAGGAGAAATGTTTAATTCCACAACGATGTTTCTGGCATCCACAATAGTTTTTAGATGTTCTAGGTCTCGCATGTTGGGTATCCTGCCTATTTTTCTGTTCACAAAACCTACTACTACCTTGAGCAATTCCTCGTCTAAACCCTTTGGGAAAACATATCTTAGCATTACTGCATACCAACTGTACCTAGCATAGATTTCCTCTAAACCCCTTGGTACCTCAGATTCCACTAAGAATTCTGGCTTCCCAAGTGCCTTAATGAAGATAGTCTCTATCGCTCTGAGCTCATCTTTCGAGTGTTTCCTCTGCCCGATTTTTACGAGTAGATACAAATCATCAAACTTTATTATATCGAAGTCATCAACCATTACCACTACGCATTTCATATCCTCATATTTGACTAGCAGAGAGAAGAAATGCTTATAGAGAAAACTCAGCGGCACGGCGATGTCTCTAGAAGATAAGCGCAGATCGATCCTCCTACTTGAAGGATCCACGAATATTACTCCTAGCTCGTCTATAGGCTCCCCACTGTAGATCACTAGGAACCCTCTAACATACACCCTATTTTCTGTGAGAATTCTTCCAAAGTTTGTAGTCTCAACACCCTTAATCGTCGGGTTACCCTTCTTATCTATACCGCAGAGCAAAATGTGGTCGCCATGGAAGAAACCGACTCTCGATACGTCGAAGGATACTACCTCATCGATATCTTCTTTCCTGATGGCGTAGACCTCAGATTTCTCGCACCTAGGGCACTTAAACACAACAGTCTGCCCAACAACTATAGGCATTTTACCCTCCTAGAAAACCTCAGTGATCCTAAACTCTGGAACAATAACCTTATCCTCAACGCTGATTCCTCTAGCTCTCAGTATGGCTAGGAGAATCTTGATTTCTTCCTTCCCAAGCTCGTTGTCCGTCATTTTGATGAGATCCTCCATTGTGAGTTTTCTCGCGGATTGCTTCATTATTTTCTCAAGAACCTCCAAGAAATCCGCATACTTCTGAACCTCATGTCTTATGTAAGCAGCTAAAGACTTATGATCCCTAATACTACTAATAGCAGTCTTTATTCTTCGAACAATCAGGTCTATGTTGAATTCTAACATGGGGACATTGAAGATATTAATCTTCTTTTCTGCCTTATCCTCAGAGACAAACCTCTTAGCTCCACTAAAAATGCATGAAAGAAGCATTCTAAGGAGTCTAGCAGTATCCTCATCATAGCCATATAGACATACATTATCGTATATTAGAAGCCAGCACAGTAACCTAGCGAAGTTCTCTAGCCCTATACTCCTTATGACATCGGCTACTGGAATTCTCTCCAGACCCCCATATCCTCTGATTATATAAATTCCTCTTGGGAAGCCGGACGAATCAATATCCACGACTAATATGTGAGGTTCGGGAGAGTCATGCTCGATGGGTACCCTCACAATTCCAGATGGGTCATTCTCCACTTCCTCTCTATCCACGAATATCTCGCACTTCTTGTTACATAGTGGACATCTAATGCAAATGTTAATATACTTTTGGTGCTCTGGCAAATCCCACAGCACCTATGCCATCGTATATAAATAATGAAATTGATATTATATTAAACTTAGGGAGCAGAATACAGGCTTTAAATGTGAAGAGAGATGCCAGAAAAATACTTCATAGCCACCGAGGAAGATATAACAAATGGCAATGTCACCGACATATACTTTGTTCGAACAAAGGAGATCTTGGAGAGAGATGGGCTCAGAGATGTTGTTGTCGCGGCAGAATTCACGGTTAGCTCTCTACCCAGCAACTACAGGTGGTTCGTCTTCGCAGGAATAAGAGAGGTATTAAACCTACTCAAGGGGAAACCCCTAGACGTATACGCTGTCCCAGAGGGAACAATACTTACTCCACGAGACCGAAACGGTGTACGTGTACCCGTAATGACAATCGTCGGTCCATACACCGAGTTTGTTATATATGAGACGCCAATCCTTGGATTTCTAGCAGCAGCAACAGGCTTCGCCACAAAAGCAGCTCGTCTTCGGAAGCGTGCGGGGAACATACCAATAATAAACTTTGGTGCTAGAAGAACACACCCAGCAATAGCATCCGTATGCGATTTCTACTCCTACATAGGTGGCTTCGACGCCGTGTCAAATATATTGGGGGCAAAATTCCTCGGAAAGAAGCCACTTGGAACTATGCCTCACTCCCTACTAATAGTCTATAGGGCGATGAGAGGGGACCATGCACACGGCTGGAAGGCATTCGATAAATACATGTCTCCTGAGGTCCCAAGAATAATGCTATGCGACACATTTTCAGATGAGGTAGAAGAAACAATACGCGCAATAGAGTCTGTGGGCCCAGACAGGGTCTATGGTGTTAGATTAGATACACCTGGAAGCAGAAAAGGAAACTTCGCAGATATTCTTAGAGAGGTAAAATGGAAGCTCAAAGTCAAGGGCTACGACCACATCAAAGTATTCCTCTCAGGAGGAGTAAACGAGGATAATATCGAAGAACTCATCAAGGCGGGGGCTGATGGTTTTGGCATAGGATCGGCCGTAGCGAACGCACCATTCGTCGACTTCGCGATGGATCTAGTCGCAGTACAAAGAAATGGAAAATGGTACCCAATAAGCAAAAGAGGAAAATATAATGGGCTCAAACAAGTGTGGGTAATAAAAGGAGGCAACAAAATCGAATTTGAGGTAACATTGGTAGATGAAAAACCAAGAGAAAGAGGAGAACCCCTCCTAGAAAAATGGATGGAGAAGGGCAAAATCATAAAAGAGATACCCAGCCCCGACCAGACAAGAAGCTACGTATTGGAACAACTAAAATACTTCGAAGTCTAAGCTAAGACCTTGCTTATACCTTTTTTATATCAACCGTATTCGATGAGAATAATTCCTATGAAACTTATATCTGTAATACGGAATACATTATAATATAGATGGATCTGACATATGACCAAAAACCCGTATGCCTCTATCTGGTCTCATATCGCAACAAGCTCTATACTAAGCTAAACTGTTGAAGGAAGTGCATTTTTCGCTAGGAGCCGTAAAAACATATAAAGTCATTATATTAGCGAAAAATCATAGGATAGCTGATGATGGAGGTTTATGCCTAAATTTTAGTTCATCATTCTCAATATAAATCCCATATTTCTCCATGATATTTAGACCAATTATAACGTCTACCGCCAGATCTCTGATAACACCTAATAGCTCCCTTTCGGGTAATTCATAACCATCAACAATAAGACTCACAACAACATCCCCAATAATCTCCGCATACTTACCTTTAACAGCTAAAGGTACACGTTTTACCTCTCTAAACTTTTCAAAGCCTAACTTCTCAGCCAACTTCTCGCTAATATAGCTCCCTCTAGAACCAGTATCAAAGAGTGCTGTGACTTCTAGAGCTCGATCTCCCTTCCTGATAATAATAGTCTTCAAAACACTAACCATAGAGATCTCCCAAAATAAAAAACAACGATAGATCTTTATAAATAATCAACTTGAAACTTTGGTAGTCTCTATGATAAGGTCTCTACTAAATCAAATTATTTATAACTTGTCTTGCTCGGCTAGGTTCGGGTGAGCAATAGTACTTTATCGTAGAAGTCCCTAAAGGATTCGACTTCGAGTACCTTATCGAAATTCTTCAGCACGTGTTCTACATACTTTGCTATATATCTTTTTCTATATCGTCTTCTTTTGCCATGCCTACTTCTCTTTGATTCGATCTCGTCAAGTATCTCTGATGGCTTCTTTCCGTGATACCCGTAAATGCCGTATGCGCCGAGGATCCATTCCTCAAGCTCTACATACAATGGAACTATCTTAACATATTTTTCTAACCAGTCGGCGTGTTTACCTAGTTTCTCTTCGAGAGGCTTAACATGTCCTAGAAGAGTACCTCTATATTTCCTCTCTGGTTCAAAATCCCCGTCAACCAGAATAATCGTTCTTTGGAGAGCATGCCTAAGTAGCTTTCTTTCTAGGTTGTGGCAGGGTCTATAAGTTTCACATATAATCGTAAAGCCGTGGATACTGTTTCTTCTCAGTATATAGTAGACGAGTTTTTTCACGAATTCGGGGCCGTATCTATCCTCTACAAATACAATCAGCTCCCTGCCCAAGCATTACACCCTCGAAAGATACAGCATAGGCTTTGAGATTCCTTGGTTCTCCAAAAACCGTATTATCTCTTCTTCCTCATCGAAATCCTTGACGGCAGTCACATTTTCTATGCTTTTACTAAAACCTAGTATTTTTATTTCGCTTCTAGGAAGATTATCCATAAATATTTCTATCGGTATTGGGGAATGGGTTATTACTATTACCTGCTCAATGTTTTCAAGAAAGTGCTTCAGAAGAAGCTCCTGGAGACGAAAATGCAGAGCGTTTTCAAACTCGTCTATTACTAGAACACTCGGTTTAAGATGAATAGCTGTGATTATTGCCAGTAATTTGATAAAACCTCCTGGGACGTGGCGGGCAGGCATGATTTTATTTCGACTTAAATCCTTAATGTATAATTGAATTTCTTTGCCCTCCATTCTTAGATATGGGATATAATGCTCAAAGAATACGCGTATATCATCGACGATCTCCGCTGGGAACTCAACAAAGTCACTCTCTTCAGATCGTCTTTCCTTTTCTATCAAACCGAGCACAACATTAACTAGATTTCCACAGTTAGGCTCTAGGTAATCATCCGCTCTACGGCTTTTACTCCTTATGATGCCAGAGTAATCTATCGGCAGTATAACTGTCACCCTCTTCAGTACCCTTCTTATTTCACTATCTATGTTTGTCCTAACAATTTCAACGGCCCCCTTACGCCCCGTAAACTCAAAGGTGTAATCCTTCCCCTCATATTTAAAAGCTATTGCAATATTTCTCGATGTATCGCCATCCGTCACGAAGTCGCCATATGGCCCCAGAAATCGCAGGATATCTTTTTCTCTCCTACAGCCATACAGTTTTAGGAGATAGAATACTTCCGCGAATGATGTTTTTCCAGAGTCATTCGCACCAACAACAATATTATACCTCCCCAAATCAGCCCGTATGTCGGATAGAGACTTATAATTGGAAATATGTATGCGTTCAAACATAGCGATTCCACCCGTACTTTGATGCTATGGGCAACAGGATATGTTGCATACCCCTTTATATCTATTTTTTAGTAATATATAGAACTACTAACAAAAATGGATAAGAAGGATCCGAATAGAGAGCCCACATACATTGTTAGGCCTCATATATGCCCATGATAAAACCAAAATAAAAATGTGTCTCCCAAACTAACCACACTTTTGCGTACACACTTCAGCACCTCCTATTCCAACACTGGACACAAATCTGTGCTCCAATAGGCCTAGGTATGAAGGATCAGGTTGAGATAGCACTAAGCATTATAGGCATAATAATATGTTTTTATGTAACTATAAGGATTCTTTTTATAGATATGGCACTAGCATCAGGTGACGAGGTTTGATAGATAAACTTTTAGTGAGAGGAATCAAGGGGTTCTCTAATGAGAGAACATTCGAATTTGAAAGCACAAACATAATAACCGGCGAAACAGCGGCTGGGAAATCAACACTCATCGAAGCACTATACATACTGAGGGAAATGATCCTCGGAGGGAACCCATTCCACGAATTTTGGGGAGCATCCAGCATTGTGAGCGATAAATCCTCCGTAGCGACGATAGAAGCTGATCTGAGTATCAACGGAGAAGCAATAAGCTATCACTACGAATTCCTGGGTATCGGATACAACCCAATAACGAACATGGAAGTTATCAGGTTCTCCGACCTCCTCACAATCAGAATGGAGGACAAAACAATATATGTGTCAGTAGCACCAAAAATCTTTCAGAGCATATACCAGCGATTGAATCTATGCGAACACCTCAGAGGGGTACGTATCAAAGTAACAGACAAAGGTTTTGTCGTTGAGCCCCAACGAGAAATCACAAGCATCTTCGGGATATTGGGGCGGACAAGCCTCGCATGCGTATTTGAGAACTCAGCATTAGTGATCTATGATTCAACACTCCCAATAGCTAGCCCAATAGAAAACAGAAAGCCCAAAATAAGCGAGATAATAGACAAGCTACTAGCCCAAATGGAATCATCAGTAGTTATACTCGGAATAAACTTCGATAAGATAATCGAGCCGAGTAGCATTACGAAAAAACCCAAACTACTACTAAACGCCAGCAACCTAGCATCCTACCTACTAGCCAGATACCTAGAAGATGACACACTAATGCTCAAGGTAAATAGGACACTCAGAAAAATAACTGGGAGAGACATAAAGATAAAACCCTACATAACGGACGACCGCAGAGCCCACTTCGCAGTGCTCATCGACGGAGAAGAAATACCACCACCAACATCACCAAAAAGCATACTCGCCCTAGCAACATACATAGTAGCAATACATTCATGCAGAGGGGGCTTCGTAGCGATAGACGATATCGACGCATATCTACGCCCAGAAACAATAACAGAGCTTCTAAAAGAAATAGACAACAACACCCAAGCATTCATAGTGATAAGAAACCAAAAACAAGCCCAAAAAATAGCAGAAGAAACAAACTCAAAACTCATCACAATATAAGCAAATCACAGCGAAACACAGGCCACAGGAACAACCCCAAGCAACACAATTACCCCCACACAGACGAGGAATCGCTCTAATCCACAAGCAGAATCCTCACCTCGCATTCGGTCGCCGATCAGGTAACACATTAGTACTAATACATATCATTTGAAGCTCCCAGCCCCACCAATAAGCACTCCAAATAGGGATAAAAAACATCAGACCCCTCACCCACCAATAATACGTATCTTTTTCCCACAATAAAATAGCAGTCTTAGTGAGAGCAAAGAACCAAACCCAAAAACCCAGGACATAAACAGACCAACCCAGCAAAGAAAAAAAGCAGACAAAAACCCCTTTAGGCCAACCACGGCGACCCCCACAACACAGATACCAAACTACCAGCCACCCCCCACATCAGACCCAGCGACACCATACCCCCTCCCAAGCACCCAGACAAGAACAACACAGAAGACAAGGTACATCGCCGCGTAGACAAGCATAAACGCGGTGACCAGCGAGAGCAAAGCGGCTAACACGGAGAGGATGAACGTGGACGCAGCAGCAGAGTAGGACTTCCCATACACATAGTACCGCCGCGCTATTAGTGGCAGGAGTGCGGGTGGCCAGAAGAAGACCTGGAGAACATAGAAGAAGTCCAGGAGACCTATGGCCACAGAGACAAGCGGAACCGCCCACGAAACATAGAGGATGACCAGCACGGCGAACAGCGTAGACGCTGAGGAGCACACGAGGATAAGATGAGTTCTTATGCGATACGCTACCCCCACGGCCACAAGCATGAAGAAGAGACCAGCCACGAAGAGGACTACGGATGGCAGGGGCATGAGGAGGTATGCCAGCACGCAGGAAAAAAATATGAGGGCTGAGTGGAGAATCATTGGGAGCCTCAACTCCTCCTCACCCCATACCTCCTGCTGAGCGCCGCCGCCACGGCTATGAGTAGCAGTGGGAGGAGAAGAAGTGCGAAGAGCGTCCACGGCCCCACCGTGTACGCGAAGACCATGACTGTGAACTCCGCCCCATCGACAAGGATTCTCATAAGCCCGAAGCCCCACAGCTCGTAGCACCTAAGTACGAATATCCCTGCGGCTTCGGCGTCCTGGCTGATGGTTACGTTGAGCTCGCCGATACTGACTGTGTGTCCAGAGGGAGCTACGATGAGTGTGAAGCACCTCTGGAGCTTCCCCTCCTCCGTCCTTATCCACGGTATGTGGGGGCTGCCCATAAGCGTGTAGTAGTGGGACACCACGCCCTCCGGCTCGACCTTCCCGCAGAGGTTCTGGGTCCATATCCTCGGCCTCCCCTTCTCCAGCGTTCTGGTCGCCGACTGGTTGGCCAGTCTGCGGACGTAGTCCGTGACGTTGTATATCTCCCAGTACGCATTCCCATAGTAATCGACGGCGACGATAACCAAGTAGTACTTGCGACTAGTGTTTATGTACGCTCCTGTGAAGTCGAAGAATCCCCTGATCTCTTCCACACTCTCATCAAGCTTACCATCAGCAGCCCAATACTTCACACTAACATTATCACGTGCCAAAACATTTACAAGCCCGCTGTCGTCGGATGTGCCTTGCTTCCCGTCGATGTTCCTGAGCGGGATATCCACCTCGTAGTCCAGCCCGCTGATATTATCGTGGCAGTCGACCGTTATCTGCGGATCTATATCCGTTTCGCCCCCCACCTTGGTCCTGTAGAGGTAGACCCTAGTCTTCATTATATCCGAGTCCCCACGCCCCTCATCCGACACGGTGTAGCTGAAGTGTAGCCTTTCGCCT
>Ga0190312_1000114_pt1 | contig 29744 bp, 27 predicted proteins | sample 487007910_MG_FD_165046 | JGI IMG/M metagenome (GOLD analysis project Ga0190312, IMG submission 165046) | Hydrothermal vent sediment bacterial communities from Southern Trench, Guaymas Basin, Mexico - 4870-07-9-10_MG | ecosystem: Environmental > Aquatic > Marine > Hydrothermal vents > Sediment ... | reverse complement strand
TACTCAATGGAGATCTCTCAGCGATAAGTTTTTCTGTCGGGTAATTTAGATGCGATAACCTCTTAGTGATGTAAGAAGTTTTTACGCTCACATAGCTTATCGTCATCAGAAATATTAACATTGCAAATAGGACAGCTCTCCTTCTACGAAACGACAAGGAAACACACCCCCAATTATCAATAAATAATAATTGCTCGTTACCAAATTTTATCCCTTCTCTGCAATATTTGCAATATTTCTTCTATGCTAAGATGAATTTTCTATAGCCTCTAAAGCAGAAATAAGGTATGACCCACAACGATTTAACAACGATAATTAGATAACGCCAACTCGGATTAGCTAATACTCCGCGCAACGATAGCCAAATAAAACACATATATAATATATAGTGTTTTTGATGTTATCAATATTGTATTTACTACCTTTGGAACCCTTCTCAAGATGAGTTCCATATGGTTTACGAGCTTGAGTGTTACGCAATCTGTGAGTGGGCCTCATGGTGAGAACGTCATCAAGAAAGTTAAATCCCTCTGCCCTGAGTGCCATAAGCCTCTGGACGCAGTACTCTATGGGAGAGATGGCAAGATATACATGAAGAAGGCGTGCCCAGAGCACGGAGAGTTCGTTGATCTATATTTTGGCGATGTAGAGATGTACTATAAGTTCTCAAAATACAATGTCCCCCCACGGCGAATCACAGGTGCTAATGTGGAGTATAGCAATCCATGTCCTTTTAGCTGTGGTCTCTGCCCACTGCATATGAATCAGACAGCACTAGCTAACATAGTTGTTACCAATAGGTGCGATCTGCAGTGTTGGTATTGCTTCTTCTACGCTGAAAAAGCAGGATTCGTCTATGAGCCCTCCATAGAAACAATAGTCAACATGGTGAGAACCCTAAGACGCCAAGGGCCTTGGACCCCCAACGCCGTGCAACTAACAGGAGGAGAGCCGCTACTCAGAGATGACCTCACGGATCTCATAAAATCATTGAAAAACGAGGGACTTGTACACATCCAGCTGAATACCAATGGGATCACCATAGCCCGACTTTGGGTTGAAAGGAGCAAGGACTATGCTGTCAGATTTGTACGTGAGCTACGCGAAGCTGGGACAAATACCATATATCTCAGCTTCGACGGAGTAACACCTAAGTCGAATCCAAAGAACCATTGGGAAATCCCCTTCATATTGGAGGCATTCCGAGAAGGGGGTATGACTAGTGTTGTTTTTGTCCCAACAGTAATTAGAGAACAAAATACAGATGAGTTAGGAGACATAATTCGTTTTGCAGCTGAGCACATGGAGGTAGTAAGAGGAGTCAACTTTCAGCCCCTCTCCTTGACAGGAAGTGTCCCGAGAGACCAGCGAGAGAAATTGAGAATCACTATTCCCGATGTGATAAAGCTCATTGAGAAACAAACAGACGGCCAAATAGGTAAGGATGCTTGGTATCCCGTGCCCTGGACATATGCCTTCTCAGCATTCGCCGAAGCATTTACGGGCAAGCCTCAGATAACAATGGTTAATAACCCTGTATGTGGCGCGGCGACATATGTTTATCCTCACATAAAGAAGGTTAATGGACACAAAGTCGTCGAGGGCTTTACCCCCATAACAGAATTTGTTGATGTTGAGGCACTCTACGACTATTTTGAGTCAAAGGCGAGATATCTCAGAGAGTCAAAGGGACTTAGAAGGATACTTAGAAAAATAAGAGTAGTCTTTTCCATCCTGATAAACATCGGTAAGTTCATAGACTATTCGCAAGCACCACCAGATTTGGAGTTGAGGAAACTCCTCAGAAGAATAGTCTTCCGCAGAGACTACTCAGCTCTCGGCGAGTTCCACTATAAGATGCTCTTCATCGGGATGATGCACTTTATGGATCTCTACAATTATGATACAAGCCGGGTTATGAGGTGTAATATACACTATCTTACTCCAGATGGACGCGTAATACCTTTCTGCGCATTCAATGTTCTCCCAGATATCTACAGGGATAAGATACAGGCGGAATTTGGAGTCCCCATAGATGAGTGGGCTAGGATCCATGGCGAGGATAAAGTTGGCGCAAAGATAAAGTATGTTAGGAACATAGAGAAGCTTACCAACTCGGAGATATACCAGAGATATTACCGCCACTACTTGTAGGATGCAGAAGACATCGTGGAGACGGGGAGTATGGCTAGAAAATTGAGGAGATGGGGCTTTCTTCCTCCTCTTCTTTTTTGCCCTCGAAATAGGTTTTAGCAAGTTCCCTCAAGAAGTCATTATATAGCGAAAGCTTCTCTTTTATCTTCTCAGCATGTTCTCTGCACTTCTCAGTATTTGCCATTAAGTAGAACTTCATCGCTTTGTAGGCGGCCAGCAATGCGATTAGGGGAGACTCGGAGTACGATTCGTATATCCCCTCCAAAGCGAGAGCTATTTCTGCCAAGATCCTCTCCCTAGCCATACTCATAGGTATTCTAGCCGCTATGTAACCCAGGGCCTCCAAGCAGTTTATGTATACCTGGATGAAGTAGTATGTGTCAACTTCCCATAGCTTCTCCAGCTCATCTAATGCTAATTCCTTAACACAATAGGGGATATCCCTATAGAACATGTCGAGTTGATGGGAGGCCCTAGAGAGGGCAGAGAGGAGATTCGAAGCTAAAGAATAGTATATGTGGGAGTATATCTTACCCTTCCTTCTGGTTTCCCTAAGCCACCCAATGATCGAAACTATCCTCTTTCTATATTTCGATGCTATGCTCCTTGCCTCCCTTGATGGCAGAGCATCTAGAAGAAGCCCTAGAAGGAACCCGAAGAATATTTGATAATTGAGGGCCAACGTATTCGAGGAGATCCTATCGGCGAGCTTTCCAATGATTTTTTGTTGTTTCTCATAGCTTTCTAATGATTGCTTCAACATCCCAACTGCTTCTTTGAAGGATACATCCCCGCTGAAGAGACCCCAAAATGTCATGAACAACACTAAGAAGAAATATTGGTACTTAGCATCCAACATATCCTCTGGCATGCTCTCAAACTCATATTTCGCTCTCCCCATAAACTCACTCCAACTACTCAGATTCTGAGGGATCCTTCCCAAAGCGTCTTCGAAGATACTTAGAGCATCTATACATGAATAGGCAAGTCGATCCTTTCTGTTCACATAGTTCCTTAGGATTGATGCTAGTTTCCTTGGTGGCGGCAATATCAATATGAGGTACGTATTTTTCTCAGTCTCACTAGACGAGCTTATTTTCTGCCTTAGAGCGTCAATATTCTCCTCTATAATTTTCATCCATTTCGCGCATCCCCCAACATCGACGAAACACTCTAACTCTGCGAGTAAAATGCTTCTCGCTATATCATCTCTTATGCTTATTGCTACCGCATAGGCACTGCCAACAATATCTAAACTCAACCTTGATCCAAGAGAGTTCGCAAAGAGAACAGACTTCACATAAAGTATCTTCGCAAATTCGCTCGATGCAAAAAGTTTCGGAGCATGTCTTATCACATAATTCATATCTCCCTCATAATACTTCCGAATGAGAGTATCAATGTCGATTCCGTCCCCAGTTTCGACGGGAAATGTCTCGCTTTTCTCGAAGCTTTTTGGTTCTGCGGGGTGAAGTTTTAGCTCTTCTCCACCCTTTATCGAATCTAAAAATGCTATTATCTTGTCTGCGATTGTCCTGATGGTTGATATTGAGAGAGAATGACTATAGATAATATTCTCTATTTTCTCTGCTAACCTATTTTTTGCCTCAACATCAAATGTTAGTTGATCCAACGAGATATTCTCCTCTTGTATCAGATCAAGTATACGATCGACCAGATCTATTATCCTATCGTTTTTCTCATCAGAGATAATCATCAACACCATTCGATGCGAATACCCAAAATAGACATGGTACTTCCCAGCCACAAAATACTTTATCTTCTCCTTGAGAGTTTCTTGGAGCATCTGGGTTATCGCCGTTACGGCACCAGCAAACAAAACGTCCTTATCGCCAAGAACCTGAATCGATTCGCTAATAAGAAGGGGTGTCCCGCCATCATCAAGTAGCATATAGCCGAGAATCACAAATAATCCCCATCGGAATTGCTAATATGAATCACAATTATATGTAACCTAATATTAGCATATAAATCATTTCTTCCCAGAGTACCATGCTATATTTGCTCCTTCAAGCCTATCGAGTAGAAGTCACGATCAAAAATATAACCTTATAAATAGGATACTAAAGATATTTGGGCAAACCTGAGCCTTTGGGTGGTAATATGTCACGTAGGTTTAATAGGGTTTCGCTTATAGCTTTTTTAAGCCTTCTCATCCCGATAATAGCTTTTATCTTTATACTTTTATCTATAGTCATTGCATGGAATTGGTTCGTTTTAACTAAGCATGCTCTCAGCAATCTGGGCGCTGTCAGTGCTAATTCGCATATAGTCTTTAATTCAGGGCTGATGGTAGAGGGTCTAGTCATCATCGCGCTATCCCTAATGCTCATACTTGAGTTTTGGAAAGAACGTAAGGTAATGTCAGTACCCACAATACTCCTGCTTTTATCTGGTATAGCTCTTTTTGGCATAGGCCTCTTCCCGATGGACATTACACCCATCCAACACCTATATTGTTCTATAGCATTTTTCGCTCTGCTTGGATTCACCATGCTGGGGTTCGGCATCTGCTACTCATACCGAGGAGACAGAGTTTTGGGAATTCTAGGCGTACTCGCATTCATCATAGATATTATAGCTTGGCTCTTTGTTCCATGGAGAGAATTTGGTATCGAGGGGGTAGCAATCCCGGAGATCACCTCATTTACGCTTCCACTTATATGGTTGATGATCTTTTCAGTAAAGACAATAAGAACTCACCGAGTCCCATAGTACACATAGTTTGCGTGTTAATAAGATGTCGACGATGGACTCAAAGATCCTATTTATGGCGACTGTTGAGAGAGGACTTGAGAATTTTTGCTTGAATGACCTAGCAAAGAACTTCAATGTTATTTCAGAACACCGTGTGAAACCAGGAAAAATATTCTTCTATGGACCAGAAGAAGTAATATATTTCATCAATTTTACGGCTAGGAGCATAAATAGGCTTTATATCGTCCTAGAAAGGGCAGAAGCAAATACACTTAGCGACATAGCCAGAATTATTAGGGGGATCGAGTGGGATAGATACATAGCTAGCGGACAGACATTCGCTATCAGAGCGAATAGAATTGGGGAACATAGCTTCACATCCATGGACATCGCTAGGGAGGCTGGCTCTGCAATAATCGAGACAATAACCAAGAGGAGAAGAGAGAGACCCAAAGTAAATCTTGGCAACCCAGATGTGAGGGTTCTCGTTGAGTTATCACATAGCACATTGCTCATTGGTATTGATACCACTGGGAGAAGCCTTCATATGAGGGGCTACCGAGAATTCTCGCATCCATATGCTTTGAAAACAACAATAGCGTATTCAATGATTGTGATGTCCGGCTGGGATCATAGCAAGATTCTTCTTGATCCGACATGCGGAGGCGCAACAATACCAATAGAGGCAGCTCTATATGCCAAAAGAATACCACATTTCCTGTTCCGCGAGGACTTCGCTTTTAAAAGACTAAAATTTCTTAGCAAAGAAACTGAGATGGAAACACGGGAGAAGATTCTACGCGGAATCAGAAAGAACCTTGAGCTAAGAATCTACGCCCTCGACAAGAATACCCATTTTCTAGAGGGGGCAAAACGAAACCTCGAAAAATCATATACCATTAAGGACATAGAGCTCATACATGGGGACGCCAGGAGGCTTCATAAGATCTTCGGCGAAAAACAGATAGATATCATCGTGCAGAATCCACCGTATCATGGCTCGAGCTTGAGAGCTCTCTACGAGAGAATTTTAGAGTCAGAGCTGAGAGTAATCAGAAGAGGTGGCAGAATAGTGATAATAACTCCAAAAAGATGGTTCTGGGAGATCCTAGAGGAGTACGGGCTCAAATACAGAAAAATCCCTGTGATAAGAGAGAAAAACTACATAACATACATTAACATCATTTATTTGTAGAATCCAGCTGAGGATGCGTAATGCCTATGGTTGACATGTCGATAATCGAAGAAAAGATTAGGAGACTAGAGCAGATACTTAGAGACAAAGTCGTTGTGGTAAGCTTGTCTGGTGGAGTTGATTCAACTACCATGCTTCTCCTTGCGAAGAGATGGGCCAAGAAAACATATGCGGTCATATTCACCGCACCGATCTACCGTGAGGATATCATTTCTAGGGCCAAAAAGCTCTGTGAAGAACTCGGCATCGAATACTTCCTTATCGAGAGGGATATCTTTAGCGACGAAAGAATCACCCAACATTCAAATAAGCGATGCTATTTCTGCAAACAAAGAGCCGCGGACATACTGGTAGACATCTGCAGAAGAGTTTCATGCGATCTAGTAGTTGACGGCACAAATGCTTCAGATATCGCAGATGATAGACCTGGCCTACGTGCTCTATCGGAAAAAGGTGTGAGAAGCCCCCTAGCCGAGGTAGGACTAACGAAGAGCGAGATACGTATTCTCGCCAAAGAAATAGGGGTGCCGTGGTTTGATGATCCCCCAGAATCCTGCTATTTGATGCGTGTGGTTGTTGGCAATGCTACACCAGATAGAATTAGACGTATTGCTCTTGCAGAAGAGTTTCTCAGAAATAGGTTCTCACTCCGATTGGTGAGAGTTAGGGATCATGGCGACCTCGCCCGTATAGAACTCTCACTCAGCGACATCAAAAAGCTTAGCCTTCGTGACTTTGCATGTATCGTTAAGAAGCTTAGAGAATTGGGATTCAGGTACGTCACCTTAGATATGGCTGGATATCACGGGGAAATTCTGGATGAGTTTAGTGGTGGAGGAAACTGCGAAAAATAATCTATACAGTGGGACACTCAAATAGAACCTTAGAGGAGTTCTTGAAACTCTTAAGGCGCTATTCTATCCAGGTTGTTGCCGATGTTAGGAGGTTTCCATCGTCGAGAAAATTTCCACACTTCAACAAAGAGAGCCTTAGGAAGTCTCTTAGAGGAATAGGGGTCGAGTATCATTGGTTTGAAGAACTTGGAGGAAAGAGAGGGTATGTTAGGGGTGCTGAGAGGTATAGGTGCTTCAAAGCAGAGGGGTATAGAAATTACGCGGCGCTCATGCAGACCAAAGAATGGAAAGCTGCCTTCGGAAAACTGGTTGAGTTGGCATCCAATAAGATAACAGCGATCATGTGTGCTGAGAGGATACCTTGGCGATGCCACAGAAAGCTTATAAGTGATGCTCTTCTGGCTGAGGGATTCACCGTCATACATATCATTGATGAGAACAAAGTATTTCAACATAAACTAACTAAGTGTGCGAGAATTGTGAGAGGAAAACTTGTGTATATGTAGCTTCATATGTATCCTAGAGCCTTTAGAGAGCGTATTATCCTATCCTTTACCTCGGATTCTTCTTCCTCTTCGCCACTCTGTATAGCAACGAAGAATTCCCTGAGAAGCCATGTGACAAAATCGCTGACCGATTTGAAGCCCGTCCCCTCTATGAATTTCTTTATCTTATCGAAGAGGGCTTGGGGTATCGAGACAGTTGTATACTTCCTTTCAGCTCGACCTTCCTCAGATGACTGTTCAACCATCAGCAACACCCATAATTATATATAATTAAACATAGCTTTTATATTTTACGCAAATACCATTTTGATCTCAGTGGCAATTACCAATATCCACCACAGAGAAACTCTTCAGACAGTCTAGTTTCTTATTAGTTCAAGGTCGAATATTGCAATGAATCCTACATTATTATTCTCAAATTGCTTTTCTTGATCGGATAGAGACGTTAATACATGGGTATGTCTCCTATCCAGCAAAACCCAAAGCTAGTGGATAGGGTTCACGAGGAGGCTCTTTAGAACATCAAAATATACACTGGAAGATAAGTTTCGAATCGAAATAAATAGACTTATTCGAAGAGGCCTATACCCACTAAAAATATATTATTTCCAGGCACGAATGGTTAATCCGACTGCTGAGTATCATGAGCGAGGCTACCGCTACCAATACTTGTCGGCGTTTTGGATATTGATAAGGAGGGGCTTCATAAGATAGATAGCAGAAACTATGTTCAAAACCTAAAGACAGACCTCAAAGAGAGAATCTCATTAGTCATAGAGACCCTTAGAGAGATGAGCTACAGAACAAGAACTCTTTTTAGTGATAAGAAAGGTTTCATATTTATTTTTGTGATAATGAATTGGAGCATAGACTCAATGAAATCGAAAGAATATTAGATAATCTTAGGGACTATGTCGATAACACAAACTTTAGGGACAAAAACGAAAGATACGACTTGCATAGGATTATCAAATTACCGGGATCTATAGATCAAACAACGGGGTACACAGTAAGTGAGGAGACATATTTAGTGCCTAACTATAAGCTCTACAAATTTGAAAATTTTGTTTAAATTCTTGAAAAATCCTAATTCCGAATAGGGGAAACCAGCTTTTAATAAATATCAATAAGGTTAAATATAATGTATTTAGGGGTCTTTCTTGAACTACTTGGGTATAAAATACACAATAGAAGAACACACAGAACGCACAAAAGAAGAAATTGAGATGAAATCGATAGTAACATGCTATCATCTGGGAGAAATATTGGCTTTGCTTTATGAGTACGCTAAGGAGATATCTAAGCAGGCTCCAAGCAGGTGGAAAAGAGCATTACTAGAAAAACTAATTAGGCATATAGAGGCAAAAGTCTTTGATATGGCAGAGCCCAGTACCTTAAAACGCAAATGCAAAGAATGGATTCACATAAGCAAATGGAAATCCTAGATATGCTTCATGATGAGCTGAATTATCTAGCCTTGGTCGATATCACTCTAAAAGAAAAGGGCATTAAAGGTCTTAGAAGATTGGGGATTCTATGAAGAGAGATCCTCTAACTGAGATCCTCAGCTATCTGCAAAAGAAAAATGTAGACATAGTGTTTGCGACATACATAGGTAGTTACGGCACAAAGGACTGGATTGAAGGATCGAGCGACTACGATATTTTCCTAGTTGTTTATGGTGATAAAAAGCCAAAAGTACCAGTTGGCGACGATATAGACTTAACGATAATAACCCTCGATGAGATAGAATTACTCAGAAATTCTCCTATAATCATAGAGATAGCATATTCATCGCCATTGATTGATAAAATTGGGCTGAAGGAATGGTGTAAGCAAAACATCACTATAGAGCTCATCCAAAGGCTTTTAAATAATGTGGAGGAAAAATTAATGAGTATGTTGCGTGATCCAGACTCCCATATTGGAGCTTGTCCAATAATACTATATTCATGCTTAAGAGAAATAATGCTAATCCTTTCGTATGTTTGTAAGAGAAAAGTCACTATAAAGGAAATCGAAGAGAGATTAACGAGGGAGTATGGAGTCTTCCCAGGAGAATTACAACGCATAAAAATGTACTATAACTCCATAATTAAAGGTAGTCCAAAACGCTCAAAAATAAATTTTCGAGCATGTATACCGGTAGCAGAGAAACTGCTTGACTTCTTAAGAAGCGAGGTTAAACAAGCTCTAACATCAAGAATCAACAAAACCTAATACTTGCTTTATGTATGTGGAGCTTTCGGATCAAAAACGCCCAAGATAGCATATGTTACATAGATCGTCAAATGTTTTAAGTTTAAAACTTAATTTGTGTATGAAAAACCAAATTATACAATGAACACTTTGGAATTGTAGCGAGTTTTTCTAATGGTGAATTTATCGATGACATTTTCCCTCAATAGGAAGACTGTAGGAAGAGAGATTTTCTATGTAACGAGAGATAGCGGAATACCACTTATCGGCTGCATAGCTTTTGGTCTTATTGATCGAGGAACAAATACTATTCAGGTTCGCCCAACATCCATATGTCCTCTGAGCTGCATTTTCTGTTCTACTGATGCGGGGCCTAGATCTAGGAGGAGGCAGACAGAGTACATTGTTGAGCTTGATTATCTTGTTGAGGAGTTCCGGAGGATTGTTAGGTATAAGGGAGAATATGGTATTGAAGCACACATAGATACTGTTGGCGATCCCCTAACATACCCAAAGATTGTCGATCTGGTACAGGAGCTCAAATCCACGAGAGGCGTTGAGGTTGTCTCTATGCAGACCCATGGATACCTACTAAATGAGCACCTAATCGAGGAGCTCGAGGCTGCTGGTTTGGACCGCATCAATCTTTCTATTGATGCTACGGATCCCGAGCTTGCTAGGTTCCTCTCTGGTACCCCAAGCTATGATGTTGAAAGGGTTATGGCTATGGCAGAGTACATAGCGAAAAACACTAAGATAGACCTGCTGATAGCACCTGTCTGGGTCCCATTCATTAACGATGAGGAAATCCCAAAGATAATAGAGTTCGCCCTTAGGATAGGCGCTGGTAAACATTGGCCCGCTCTAGGGATACAGAAGTACATTCCACATAGAAGAGGAAGAAAACCTAAGGGAGTCAAACCTATGACTTGGGAAGAGTTCTATAACAGATTAGCAGAATGGGAAAGGAAGTATAAAACCACACTGATACTCTCACTTGAAAGAGACTTCGGCTTACATAAAAGAAAGATGCTACCAATAAAATTTAGGCGCAGAGAAAAAGTAGAGCTCGAAATTGTTGGGCCTGGATGGCTTAGGGGAGAAGTATTAGCTCGCGGAAGAAATAGAAGTGTGACAGTGGTTGGGATTCCTAAGAGGCTTCCTGTAGGAACTAGGGTATTTGCGGAGATTATCAGGAATAAACATAACATATATGTGGCCCGTCTATCAGCATGAAAGTAATGTATCGATACGGGGTACATCAAGGTTTATGGCATTTATAGAAGAAAAGAAAATAGATCACATGAAAATAACATGTCTTCCCAGTTGGGGCTTTCTCTTACACCCCAAATATAGTAGGTTTAGCATTGGGTAAGGTAGCTATCCCATGGGCTTAAGTTTCTCTACTCCGAGTTCCTCGGCGATCCTATTTATTTCCTCGAAGACTTTCTTGTATATCGGGACTCCTATCTTCAATCTTGTTTTCTCAGTTAGAAATCCCTTCTCGCCATGAATCCATATTCTTGTTGCCTCTGGATGCTTCTTGGAGTTCTTAATTTCCTCTGTCATCCCCGTAATCTTCTTTTTAAATTCGTCCAGGGGAATAAAATGCTCTATATTTATGGCCATGAAAAAGTGGCAGACATTGCTGTGCTTCTCTGATGTGTTTCCAACATACTTTGACCAGGTACCGCCACTCAGTAAACCTGAGAGAATATCCACCATAAGCGACAGGCCGTATCCCTTATGACCACCATGTAGCTCGCCGAATCCTCCAAGGGGGAGAAGGGCTCCTCCAACAAAGAAATCTTCGGGATTCGTAGTTATGTTCCCATCCTTATCCATAGCCCATCCCTCAGGTATTCTCTTACCTTTCCTCCTATATACCTCAAGCTTACCAGAAGGAACAACGCTTGTTGCCATATCAAGCAAGAAGTATCCTTTCTCCATAGGTGCTGCGAGGGCTATTGGATTCGTGCCTAGGAGCCTTTCTATTCCCCATGTTGGAGCCACTAGTGGACGCGAATTAGTCATGCTGATTCCTATTAGGTTTTCCTTAGCCGCCATAAGAGCATAATAGCCTGCAATTCCGTAGTGATTGCTATTCCTCACAACAACAACCCCAATACCTGTTTTCTTCGCTTTTTCTATTGCGAGCTTCATGGCGAATGTTCCCACAACTTGTCCTAGACCCTCATCTCCATCAACCAGAGCGTATGAGGAGCCCTCCTTAACGATCTTTATGTTTGGCTTTATGTTTACTCCTCCTTTTCGTATCCCATCGACATATCGCTTGAGTCTCTGGACACCATGACTTTCAATACCATGCAGATCCGCCATGACTAGGTTATCCGCAACCATTCTCGCATGTTCCTCTGGAACACCCAGCTTCACAAATATTCTGACGATGAAGTTGAAGAGGTCATCCTTAGAGACGCGAACATAATTCTCGTCAACTCGAACCTTCTCGAAGAGTTCCTCCGACAACATAACCACCAGAAACACACCAACATGTATGAAACAAAACAACAAATTAGAAATTGAGTTAAAAACTTTTAACTTAAAATGTTATATAGTTGCTGATGCCAGAATGCCTTGGGGATATATGTGGCTTTAATCACAGTAGAGTTTACTAAAGAGCAGTTTAGGAAACTAAGAAAGATTGCCGATGAACTCCAAATTAGTGTTGAGGATGTACTCAGATATGCCCTAGGCTCTGATATTGAGGAGATCAAGCTGAGGGTTGTGCTAGAACTGCTGAAACATAGGAAAATAACTGTGTGGAGGGCTGCTAAGTTCCTCAAGATATCATTCAGGGAGATGGAGGAACTCATGAAAAAACATGGAGTCGAGTATCCAGTCTTAGAAGAGAGTGTCATTCGTGAAATCGAGGAGATTAAGGGCGGTAAGTAATTCTAGCTCTCTCATATATAGACAAAAATTGGTGCGAAGGTGAATTTGTTGGTTACTTTGTTAGATATACCGAAAGACAGAGACCTAGCAATTAGACACGTAATTTTCGAGCATATGGAAGGCTTAAAAGACACTATCAAGGAGAAGTATTATGATTTGGTAGCATATTATGTGGATGAAGTTCTCTCGAAACTTGACGACTATTTAGACGAGATTGTTGACAACTTCTCTCCTAAAGGTTATAAGTCAATACTCAGAAGAAAAATACGCAGAAAATTAGAAGCTCTCGAAGAAAAAATTATCAGCCATTTAGACACGCTCAGAGATGTGCTTGACAGATACAAGGGGGTAATACCCGAAAATAAATTAGACTTTGCTGAACATATCGCTTTAGCTACATATGAGTATCTAAATGAGATGTTTAACACTTTGCAAAAAGTCCACTTGCTACTGGCCACTAAAGGTTTGAAGGGTCTAAGGAAAGAGGGTCTTATATGAGACTTGATAGGATTATGGAATATCTTCGCGAATCTAATGCTGAAGTATTATTCTTAGCTACTTTTGGGAGCTATGGGACCGAAGACTGGACGGAGTATAGTGATATAGATATTTTTATCGTTGTTGACACGATGATTAGTTCGATCAAGAAATTACGCAAGAAAAATAATATAGACATAATAATATCTACCCCACAAACCCTACAATTCTCTCTAGCACCACCATTCCTAATAGATCTGGCATTCAGCGAACCAATAGTCGACAAAATAGGTCTAAAGGAGAGATGTCTAAAGCAGTTAAGAAGCACAAAGGTGATTCGATGGTTAATTAATAGGTTGAGATTATACCTAAGGATAATTAAACACTTGATGGAGCACGTAAATACAGCAGGTAGGATTTGCGGAAGTGAATCCATCGAGACCATCAACATACTTCGTCTTGCATGGTCAGTTATTAAAAATAGACGGGTTACGCGAAGAGAAATTATTAGAAATATCGAACAATCTCTTGGAATAACGCTTGAATCATTCATCCAGCAATACTATGAAAGAAAAGAACGTGGGAGACTCTATCGTATTTCAATAGACTCTAGATGCTGCTCGAGAGTATTAAACCTCTTAAAGAAAATGATAAATGAAACTATAGAAAGACTTGCTCAGATCAATAGTTCCAAAAATCATGATTCTGTTTCTACAAGCTAGATTTAAGAGCCTAAAGCGAAGGGAGATAATTATTGGATGGAAATTTATGATTTATATACACAAATAGTGATACCAATCAAGGGATTCGAGCTCCAGCACTTTAATATCCTATCGTTTTGGTAGTCGGAAAAATTTGCCTTTAAACGCCATCACCTATAACAACCCGAAGTGAAGACATAGACGATATAGATTGTAACAAACAGCCTTAAACACAGCCTCAATGACAGCCATACGCAAACTCAAAGACCTAACCTCACAGCCAAAAAGCCTCTTAATAGTCTTGAAAGCAGCCTCCGGCGACCACCTCCTACCATATATATGCTTGTTGGCTTCCACGAGACGCTTAACAAGAAGCCTAAGCGCATTTCTAATGGCCTCACCACGCCTCGCGATGTTTATAAGAGGCAATGCTCTAAGATCATTCCAGACTAGGCGAATGTTCTCTTCGGAATCGTACATAGCGTCGGCAAGGACAAATGCGATGTCGAAGCCCAAAAGATCCTTCAGAGCCATCAGCAACCTAACTATCTACTTCCTGAATACCTTACCATCATGCGCGCCATCAGTCGTAGCTATGGACACCAAGATCAGTTTGCTATCAACATCCATCGCCACGTGAAGCTTCATAAACGATTCTCTCTTCTTTGCCCGCCTGAGGAAGTAGTGGGATGGTCCGTAGAGGGTGAAGCCTGCCGAGTCCACGGCGATAGTGATGTGCTTGAGGCCCACTACGGCCAACGTCAGGGCGATGAATGTGTTTACGATTTTGATGTCCAGTTTGCTCACGAATTTCCTTACTGTGGATTCGTCTGGTATGTCTTCTAGCCCTATGTCGTCCTTGACGAGTCTCGCGATTTCGGTGATTTCTGACAAGGGCGCATTCTTCAGTGCGATCTTGCCCGCGTATAGGGCTAGTAGTCTTGGCTTTCCGTGGCTTTTCTTCCCTTTGGTCTGTACATCGGCATTATGAGTTTTGCTAGTTGGTATGTGAGGGCTGCGATGATTCTTGCTAGTCTGAGGGTTGTTATCTTTTTATTTGTATTTTTCTTATTACTCATGGGGCCGTCCCTCGGTGTGGTTTGGGGCTCGTATCATATATGTATTACCTCGAATTAAAGGCGGGGACGGCCCCCCAGCCAAGAATTAGGCAGAGATGTTTAAAGGCAAATTTTTCCGACTACCATATCGTTTTATTTTTCTACGCAACTTTCTTATGAGGTATCTGATCAGCTTTACGCCTACCGAAGTCAAGGTTAGGTCCCCCTCAAAAGCCCTGTAGATAGTTTTGGTGCCCACGTTTTTTAGTATCTCGGCCTTATCCTTCCTTGCTAATGCCTTCCTCAGAATTTTTCTGCTCCTAACCATTCTGTGTCCATATGTCTTCCAAAAGAGCTTCTCATAGTCATCTCTAAGAACTATTTCTCCAGCGAACAACGCATATCTTATTCCCTCACCAGTCGCTGGCATAACCATTCCTGCAGCCTCACCCAAAGCCCTAATTTTCCCTTTGACAAGCTTTCTGAGAGGACCACCAGATGATACCGAGGAATACCTTATTCTCCCACGAATATTCAGTCTAAACTGTCTAACCATTCTTCTTAGATCCTTCTCGAGGGTTGCTATTTTGGCGTATCCACCGATGCCAATGTTGTATTCGTCTCCTCTGGGAAAAACCCATCCGTATCCGTAATCTGTTCCCCAGAATATAGCTACATCGTCGTCCAAGCTACCCTTTGCGTACGCTTGTAGCACAGGGATCATTTCGTAGTTCTTGTAGTTAAGAAACAGTCTTGCTATGTTCCCCTTACCGCTGGCATCAAGCACATAGTCATAGTCATCGAGACATTTAAGGACACGAGACACAGATAGTCCCTTTCCCCATACAATCCTAGCGCCAAAACTCTCAGCTGCCTCAGCGATGCCAAGAAGGAACTCACGCTTGTTGATGATGAAGCCATCATAGAGAGGCATACCCCTAATTCTCTTGAGGAAAGCCTCGTAGAAGTATATGTCGATCCATCTAACACGGTTAAGAACATAGGGCTTTATGTCTATGGGGACATGCTTAAGGGCGCCATGCGGGAGAGCCTCACCACAGGGCTTCATAGGGAATCTATCCTTAGAACTTAACTCAAAGAGTTCGACACAATATCCCTCCTTAGCCAAATGATACGCGGCACTAAGACCTGCAGGCCCACCACCGATTATCAGTACACGGGGCATGGAGCATCGCCAACAGCAATAATGGGGGCTTTGTGACCCATACTATGTTACAAGCAGTTATACTAAATAAGACTTCAAGTATATTTCTGAAAACAACACAATGGCTAATACTACCCAGAAATGTTGTTTTGAGGAGACCTAGTTTCGGGTAATTTATTCCTAAGAGCTCTATTTTATTGCGGATATCATTATCTCATAATGTATGCTTTGAAGGGATCTGATATGGGCAAGGTGCCAGACGATTGGGTAGACTACATATTTAGGAAGAGAAGGGAGACAATAGTTCTTATGTCTCAGGGAAAACTGAATGCCGATAGGATATATATAGAGTTCACTAGGACCCTCCCTGCAATTGTTAGCTATGGGCCAGTTGGCCTTAATGCCAGTGTGAAGATGGTGGGTTTGATGCCTAGGGATGAAGTTTTTGATGAGTTCTACGATAAGCTCACCCGGTTTGTCGAAACTAAGCCTAATAGGCGCCAGGTCTTGGACTTCTTGCTCAATGAGATCTATGTTGAGGATAAATTGGATTTAACAAAGCTCTTCACTTTGGACCTCGCGAAGAAGAATACTTGGAGAAACATCAACGAGAACAAGGAGGCCGTTCTTATATTCTTTACTCCACCCTCCAAATCATATATGGTGCGGGCCGAAGTAACCATCCATACTGACGACAAATACTTTTGGTTCGCAAACATGATGCATGACCTCTTCCATGTAGTCCCAACAAAGGGTGAAGTCGTCTCAAGAAGCCCAGCATATGTGTTTCACATAAAGGAGATATGGGATAAGTCCGCAGACAAATTCGGCGTGAAAATATACCCATAAATCCTACCACTATTTCTTCCTAGAGATCCTCTAAGCCGTAAAGATGAGCCCAAAAGAAATTTTGAGGAGAAAGATAGCTATTATAAAGTTGGTTATCGGGGCAATCGAAAATGCTGGTGCTTGTGATCGCGCCTCATCCAGATGATGAAACATTGGGAGTTGGTGAGTCGATATACAGACATATAATGGAGGGAGCAAAGGTATTTGTTGTATTCGCTACAATAGGTGAAAAATGCTATTATGTGCATGGCGTAGAAGACATCTCATTTGATTCTATGGCCTCACTTAGGATGCATGAAGCTTTTAGCGCAATGAGAACCCTTGGAGTCCCCAAAGAAAATCTGATATTCCTAAAATTGCCCGACGCTGGTGTCAGCGAAAGAATCGATGAACTTTCCAAGAAGTTACGTAATATTCTATTAAAACTTAAACTTGATGAGAGTGTGACTTTGCCGGGTTTAATACCGTAAGTTTCATTTTATCTGGATGCTATCGATCAGTCCTCTATCCTGGAGTCTTACAAACATTAGATTCGGTAAAAGTCTGATCGACGCACAAATTATCCCTCATGATTCTTGTCGGTTCTTAGTCTAGGAAGAATATCTCATCTATAGATGAGGCTTGAAGTTTCTGAAGTTTTCATCGCACACAAGCGTCAACATTCGTGGCTACATGCGACAAGAATGGCATTGCTTCCTTATGACGACATGGGCTTTCTGAAGTTTTTAGGTGGCATAAGACGATTGTTGTTTGCTTCTAGATGGAACCATGTGGAGGTGGTTGTGTGGCTGTCTTTCGAAGTTTCTAAAGTTTTTCTGCGGACAAAACACTTTTTGTTGCAGATTAGGCTTGATCTACATGGGGTAGTGTTTTGTCCTGAAATGTCGGTAATTCTGAAGTTATTGAAGTTTCTGAAGAAACTGAAGTTTTTTCGTGAAATCAAACAGGAAATACTAATGTTTAGAGCAACATCACAGTATCGAAACCCACATCCTCCAATAAAAAGTGAGGGAGAAATCTTTTGATACAGCACCTCCATCTATCCCCTCCTAGGGGCTATTCGCCTCAAGAAAAACACCACAGAAACAACAGCGACAACAAGGACAATCAGCACCCACCAGTACCTCTCAATGAACGGTGTGGGATGATCATTTGGATTTAATGGATCAGAACCATGAGAGACCTCATAACCGTCGCTATAGCCGTCGCCATCTGTGTCATCAAGCCTTAAATCCGTGCCTATTTGCATCTCGTCAAAATCGTCGAGCCCATCATCATCGGTGTCGCTATTCCATGGATCACCACGAAATATGAATTCCATTGTGTTATTTAGACCATCATTATCCAGGTCGGAAGCGGCGTCTGCTGGGTCTAGTGGGTCTAGATCGTTGAGGTATTCCCAACCATCTGGTAGAGTATCACCATCTGTATCCCAACTCTTTTGGTCAGTTCCAATGGCATTCTCCATATCGTTGGGTAAAAAGTCTATGTCATTATCTTCTGCTACTTGTGAGTATATTCCTCCTTGGTGAAGGGAAGCATAAATATATTTTGTGTCTGTTAGTTCATACGCTATTATGCTCCTCATGAATTCTTTGGATTCTTCAACCCAAGTAGCCCCTACGAGTTCTAAGCATCCATCTTTATCTATATCGTCAATAAGTATTGGCGGTGAAACAGTATAGCCAAGCTGACCTAAGTACTCCTCTCTAAGAGAAAGAGTTTGTGATAGACTGGATCCGTTCACAAATCGTATATTCCCCATGTTGGGCGCTAAGGATCCCGCAACGATAGCGTCCCAATACCGATCACCATTATAATCGACTATGTAGACACTATCAAAAAATTCGTAGGCCGGCTCCTCAGCAACAAAATATTTATAGTAACTCAGTACCCCTGGACTCACAATAATAGCGAGAATACCTACGGTCGGTATGCCCACAAGAATGTCTCCTGAACAATCCCTATTGAAATCACAAATAAGCATGTACAACTCGCACAACACGTCAAAGTACTCGTCATATCCGAGCTTACTAAACTTAATATCCATATCTACAATGCTGATATCGGCCAAATCAAGGAGCAATATGAGATTATCCCCAACAATAAATGCACCGTCATGTATACTATTCTTGTTTATTGAGCCAAAAGCATAGATTAATGGTTCTTTTGGCAGAACAACAGAATACTCAACAACAAACTCCTCAACATCAACAATAATAACAGTCTTGTTTTTTAGGGGCAGGACAATTTCTAGTTCGTCATCGAGATCAACATCGATAATCGATACAAGTCGCAGCGTGCAGTTAGCACCAATGGAAAAGCGGCGCCTAATACCCTCTAACCCAACATCAAATATCTCCCCATCAGCGGAGACAACAACAATGTTTTGTCTAACAATAAATGTTCTTATCGAAGAGTTAAACGATAAGGATTCCACAACGCTACCACTTCTTATCCATAGGATTCGTTGATTTGTAGCTACTAATACATATTTTCCGATGATACCCAAGCTATATATTCTTTCTCCTAGGAATATTTTCCAAAGAATAGTGCCGTTCACAGCGTCGATAGCGAAGACAGAGTTGTTATCTGTGATTATGAGGATTGGATGTTCACCGGATATTGTTTCTGCAAGAACTTCTTGCGGAGCTATTTCAAATCTATACGATAGATTAATTTGTGCGATCCATTGTATGTCTCCAGAGGCTCCATCCACGCAAAGCACAGAGTTGTTGGACACTATAATTATCTCTAGATATGCATCTTCATCCAGATTCCTGCCCAGTACGGGGTATAGACTCCAATCTACGGATGGGGGAAACGATATGTTTAACCCCCATTCTACTTTTTGTGCGACAATATCTTCCTCTTTAGCAATCCTATGAGTTTTACTTGTTAGTAAAGAATGTATGGGAAGGCTTGTGAGGAAGAAAGTGAATAGTAGAAATAGAATCAAAACACTACGCATGCTTCTCACCCAATCTTCAATAAGGAGGAAGATCATTGTGTAAGGACCCTCAAGAGGAGTATAATCTATAATAGCGTTATGGGGAGCAGTATAGGCATTCCCCAAGATAAAAAGACCAGACCACAATAATCATACAGCACTAGTATGGTATACCAGCAAAAGCCATAAGCTAAATTTTTCTTCATTTTTTATACACTAATATAAGGGCTGCCATAATATAATAATATGCGGGCTTCACTTAAAAAAATCTTGTGGTGCTATATCTCACTAGAATCTCTTTTAGTTTTTGATGCACTTTGCAAAAAAGTATTGGTTTATAGCTGTCGATGGCGATTTCTAGGCTGTCTCCTCCAATAGGCATAAGTAGATACTATGGAGACTATGGCTAGTAGTACGAAATATGCTAGGGGCACGTACGGATTTAGGGGGTCGAAACCCCAAAATACCTCAAAACCGTCCTCAAACCAATCCCTATCGGTATCCTTAAGCCTCAAGTCAGTGCCTATCCGAGCCTCATCGTAGTCGCTGAGCCCATCATCATCGGTATCCTCATCCCAAGGATCGCCACCATAGAGGTATTCCATCGTGCTATTTAGTCCGTCATTATCGAAGTCTAATGCAGCATCCGATGGTTCGAGGGGATCTAAGTAGTTTGTGAATTCCCAGCCATCCGGTAGTTTATCGCGATCCGTATCGTTGTTCGAAGTGTTGGTTCCTATAATTTTTTCTGTGATAGATGATAGCATGTCGTTGTCTGGGTCACATACAAACATATTCATTGTTCTCCAGTAGTAAAGATCGCCTGAATCTCCCTGCCAATACATTGCTATTCCATTGGTCTCTATGAGGCTTTTTCCAGCCCAATCGACGAATATTTCTATATACCCGTCACTATCAATGTCAGCGGCTAGAGGCGAGAAGAGTGTAAGTCTAGAGTTATTTATGGCCCAAAGTATTCTCCCTGATTCACCATCGATCGCAATGGTTTTGTATCCCTTACAAACAACAACATCAAGGTCGCGATCGCCATCAACATCACATAGAGTTGGGGAGGAGCACGCATATCCGCTAGAGTAATCTAAAGGCGTTTTCCAAAGCTGTGAGCCATCATGATTAATCGCCACTACAAATTTTTCACAGCCAACAACAATTTCGGGAGCACCATCTTTATCAATATCTCCGATACTAGGCGCCCGAGAAGCCTGTACGTCCACTTCATACAATAGGTTCCCACTTTCAGGATCCAATATTTTTAGGGTATCAGCAGGAACAATAACTTCCAGCAAACCATCACCATTTAGATCGGCCAAAACCGGGGTTGCCCTCAACATCAAGTCTTTTATTTCCCAGAGGATGTATGGGTTTCTCCCCAAACTAACTGCTTTAAGAACAAACTCGTCCCACTCCTTATCATAGAACTGCAACAAAATTTCTGGTATGGAATCCACATTAATATCCCCTATGGCAGGCGAAAGAAAATCCATGTAAGTATCCTCAAAAACATAGTCCAATGATAAGTTCCTAACATCGATGATGTATGTCGAATATGCCCCACAGACAATTATTTCCACTGAACCATCAGAATCAACATCATATATAGCAGGCCGCGAAAACTTAAAAATGTCATCAACAGAAAGACCCCATTCTATTCCACCACTTGAAGAATCCACCGACCAAATCTCTGTACCATTCCCAATAACAACGATCTCTACAACACCATCACCATCCAAGTCGTATAGAACGGGTGGAGAACACCACGTTGAAATTATTCGCCACAAAACTTTCTGATGAACCAAATCGTATGCTTCAAGATAGCCAAGTGCGTTGGGAGGACTAATCACAGCCTTTACAACATCCAAGAAGCGATCCCCATTAGCATCCACAAGAGCAGGAGAAAACCAATCAGGCTGCTCAACAAAGCCTGCTATATTCCTTGTAGTGGTCGGCGAATAGCTCTTTATACTCCCCCTCATAACCAATCCAATCAGATCAATACATAGGAAAATCAACAAAAATACAGAAATAATCCTTATCTTCACTACCATATAATGCCCACCCTCAAATATGACGAAACAAGACTCTGAGGCGGTATAGGATTAAACTCTATGATCGATTGATGATACGCAGTGTACACGACTCCCCCTAGTACAAAATATACGGCTCGCCATATCTAAATCTCGCCATATCTAAATAATGTAGTGTTAGTCATCGTTAACAAAAGAACAGACCAACAACTTGCATCGGGTAGCTCAAATATAGTGGCATTCACATAGCGAACAGTTTTGGTAGGGATTAAACATCTTGTCCATAATACATAATGATGAGTAATAATTTAAAAATAGGGAAAAAACATTTCTTTATTATAGTTCACGGTGGTTCTTTTTTCCTAACCACCTTTCGAAGCTTTCATTTGGAGGGGAGATACCTGAGCTTTAGGAGTTTCAAACTAGAATATGAAATAGCAAAAAGAGATGTCATCAAAAGATTCGTAGGCAGAGAAACAGAACTAGGCATATTCGAGAGATATTTAGAGGGTGTAATACTCGGGGACATACCTCTCAAGATAGTTCAAATTGAAGGAAAGGAAGGCATTGGAAAAACATGGCTTCTACTCAGAATAAAATATGAGTATGAGAGTAAGGTGCCAGTCGTATATGTAGATCTCAGAGATTACTATCTTAGAGGCAACAATCTGAGGGCTCTTCTAAGGGACATCGCAAAGAAACTTAGGGCATATGGTTTTAAGACGGAGAGATTCGACATTGTGAACACATTATACCTAAGAGTTCGGTGCGGAACTACATGGTCTAGAGGAGAGGGGATAACCAGCGAATACTCAACTATAGCAAGACTCATTCCCCGCATGAGAAGACTTATCCGAGCACCAGAGATAATAGCAAACCATGGAGATAAGCTACAGGAGCTCATCGAGGAGAAGTTCGGAGAGAAATCTGGTTGGTTTATAGGAATGTTTGGAGAGAACTATGGTGAGTCATTGCTTAGACTCCTTATCGATGACCCTGAAAAATATGTCTATGTGATGGCAGAAGCGCTGAGAGCGGATGTTGTCGATATTGCTGAGAGTACTAGAGAAAAAGCTGTGATATTATTGCTTGACAGCTATGAGTTCCTACAAAACGCTACTAGAGAACTTACCCGTGAAGAAACACATGAAGGTTCTCGAAGAATCACAGATGAAGACATATTGATTCTCTTCCTAATGAGACTCAGAAGAAGTCTAGTCATCGTAGCTGGGCAACAAAAAATATCATGGGAAAAGCGATTCTCACCTCTTCGAGACTATATTGGAAGGGGAAAGATTATCGAGAGATTTAGTCTAGAGGAGCTGGCAGAGGATTATGTTGACAGATACCTCAATATTATGGGTATAGAGAACCCCGAGACCAAACATGTAGTAAGGAGCCTAGTGGGTGGACATCCACTACTTCTTTCATGCGTTGTGGGAGGCCTAAGTAGAGGTAAGCTTACACCCATTGAAATCAAGACCCTAAGAGGAAGAACCGTTAGGGATATCCTAGGGGATATATTCCAGAGGATAATGAGCCGTCTAGATGAGAACGAACAACAAATATTTATAGCCACTACAATATTATCTCGTTTCGACACTAAGGTACTAGAAAAAATAATTCCACACAAAGAAAGTAGAGAAAAAGCAGTAGAAAGCATCACAGAACTATTCAAGTGGTTAGGTATTCTCGAGCCTCCTAGCACATCTAAAGAGCCCAGAAAGTTGCATAGAGTTCTCAGAAGTATGATCCTCGAAATATCTCCGGATAATCTCATTAGTTCAGTGCGAGATAAAATACTTCAGGTTATTTGGCAGAGATATAAGCACGGAGGAAACATAGAGTATGCTATAGAAGCAATAAATATTGAGGCAGAAGTCGATGAGGAAAAAGCTTTTAGGAGATATCTGGAAATCTGGGAGAAACTCCGCAATAAGTATGACTACGAATACTTGGACAGACTCTATAAGGAAACAAAATTTGTAGATGCGAGGATTATTATAAAGAAGAATCTTCATTATGCGATGATACTCAGAGAGGAAGCTAGGTACGACCGCGCTGAGAAAATACTGCTTGAAGCGCTCAAAAACCTGCCTTTAACACCAAAAAACAGGGTAGATATAGGCTATGCTCAATACATACTAGGAACAATATACAGGGATCTAGGAAGATTTAGAGATGCCGAGGAAGCACTTAGAACTGCTATAGGAGCATACATCGGTGCCCTGAGCTACTCAGGCGAGAGAGAACCTCAAATACTGGAAAACCTTGGAGACACACTAATGGCGCTGGGAAGTATGTATATGGAGTTAGGTAGATATGACGAAGCTGAGGGGGTATTAAGAGAGTCTGTGAACAACTATAGGAAAATCCTCAAGATCAAAAGCAAAGTGGATCCAAGAATTTTAGGCAACCTTGGGGAAGCTCTAATGAAGCTAGGAGCGATGTACCGAGATCTAGAAAGATACAGCGATGCTGAGCATGTGCTGATAGAATCCATAGATTCGTATAGAAAAGCACTTGAAGTTGCTGCTAAGAGGGACCCTCAGATTTTAAATAGTCTTGGTAACGCTCTAAGTCTGCTTGGCACAATATATAGGGAAACTGGAAAGTATAGAGAAGCTGAAGAAAAACTTTTGGAGGCATTAGACGTGTATAGGGATGCCCTTCGGCGTATGAGGTGGAAATCACCAGTAACGTGGAATAACATGGGGTATGTACAAAGCGAACTAGCGGCAATATACAGAAAACTTGGAAGATATAAGGAAGCTGAGAAAGCATTGAAGGAAGCAATACGGTTCTATAAGAAGGCTCTAAGCCTCCGTGATTGGAGAATAGCTAAAGTTTGGAGCAGACTTGGTATAGCTCAGAGCGAATTAGGCCTTATCTATAGAATTCAAAGAAGATATGATGACGCTGAAAAACTATTCAAGGAAGCAATAAGATCATACCGAGAAGCGCTTACATTGAGAAGAGAGGACATCCGAACATTAGAGAGGCTAGGAGCTACGCAGAGCGAATTAGGAATAGTCTATAGGGTACAGAGAAGATATTACGAGGCTGAGAAGCTATTTAAGGAAGCTATAAAGTCATACGAGAAGCTGCTGAGGGAAGAAACCGACAATCCAGTAGTTCTAAACAATTTGGGTTACGCCAAGAGTATGCTAGGCGAAATATTCATAGAGCTACGTAGGTATGATGAAGCTGAGAAAATATTAGAGGATGCAATAGATATCTATAAAAGAGCACTTAGTATGGGTGAGGGAAGAAGCCCCATCATATTGAATAACCTCGGCTTCACACTGACCATGCTTGGTATCTCATATAGAGAGATTGGAAGATATAACAACGCCATAGAAACCCTTAAGGACGCGACGAGGATTTATAGGGAGGCCCTCGATATAGTTAGTTGGAATGACCCCACGATACTCTGTAATCTTGGGAATACCCTGAGTGAGCTTGGAGTAACATATAGAGAATTGGAGAAATTTGACGACGCCAAGAAGGCGCTGAAGGAAGCAATAGAATCTTACAGAAAAGCATTAGAACTAACGGGATGGAGAGATCCCGTCGCTCTGAACAACCTAGGGACTACACAGTATCTGCTTGGAGTAATACTCAGATCCCAAAATGAGTATATCGATGCTGAAGATGCATTAAAAAAGGCTGTAGATGCGTATAGAAAAGCCGTTGATCTAACTGAGGAGAGATCAGCTGTGGCTTGGAGTAACTTGGGGAGTGCGCAGAGTTTGCTAGGTGAAGTTTACATGGATCTCTACATGTTTAAAAGAGCACTTAAACTTTTCAGAGAGTCTCTTTCATCCTTTGACCGTGCTAATAGCATCACTGGAAACAGATACTATTATCCACTTTTCAGGATTTGCTTCGTTAAGATAAGGATATGTGATGCGTTATGCATGTTGGGTAAGTGTGGTCTAGATGACTACTGGTTCACCTTAGAGAAAATTGCGGAGTTCCACTCGAGGTTTAGAATGTCAGAGTATACATCCTTCCTTCTATATATGCTTATTGAGAGCGCTAGGAAGAACGGGATCAGAGACAGATACATAGGGCTTCTTATAAGGCGCATGATTATGCTTAGCCTCCCACTAGCAAGTTTTTAGGTATTGTATCTTGATAGCGAATCCAAATACTTGTCATTATGAAACTTTAAAACACGTTTATGTGTTTTATTTAGATTAATGCGGTCTACACTCTCTGAGTACTTAATAGGGAAGGTGGAAAGAATTCGGGTGCGATAAATGAGCTGCGATGAACTATTGCCAGAAGCTGCTAGGCTCATAGACGAAGCGGTTAAGATAGCTCTTTCCATAGAGAATCCAGCGATAAGAGATAGCGCTCTTGGGGCCGTAGCAACAAAAGCAGTAGCGATGAACCAATTTGAGAAAGCAAGAGAGCTTCTTGATAAGATGTCCGACGGGGAACTAAAAATCCAGACCTATAGAGAGATGGCTATTGCCTTCGCTAAGCGGGGCTATATTTCTGAGGCCCTAGAAATGATAGAAGCCATACCCTATGAGGAGTTCAGGGTAGAAGCTCTGAGGGCTGTGATCTCACGTTTGGTGTCGAGGGGGAAGGTTAGTAGAGCGCTTAGCATCGCCAGATCAGTAAAGACTGATGAGTTTAGAAACGAGCTACTAAAATTTGTTGTCGAGGAAATGGTGAAAAACAAGCAGATAGAGGGGGTAGAAGAGATAGTCGAATCAATAAGCGACCCTATATACCGAGCATCGGCAAGAAACATTTATCTCTCTGCTATTCCAAAGTTTGGCAAGGAAATAGATGAATCGCTATGGTCAAAAACATTGTTAGACATCGAGCAGATAAGAGATACAATTATTATTGGGAGGGGCAGAGGCTACCTACGTGATGCGGAGGCGACATATAGGAAACTCATTGAGATGGAAAACCTATACTTCGCACTCAGAGAAGCCAACATGGAGAAAGAATCCAAGAGAATATTTAGCCTCATCAACAAGTTCATCACGGAAATCGAGGATGACGACGACAGGATAGATGCTCTAAGAATGCTTATAAGAAATGCTACTTTTTCCCAAAGAAGCACCACTGATATCTCACCTATAATTGATCGCCTATTGGAGGAGATACAGGGAGTCGAGAACCCACTTATACTAGCCCAAGTATTTAAGGATATAGGCGCATACTACCTCAGTAGGGGTGATCGAGAAAAGGCTGAGAGCTATATCAAGAAGGCGTTGGAAAACGCTGATAAAATCGAGGAGATCTTCCAGAGAGACGCGTTCTACAGAGAACTGATTAGGGACCTGCTGAAACTTGGGGCACATGAATTCTTAGAGGAAACTATAGAGAAGTTTTCTGAGGCGAGATATAAGATAGAAGCTCTGTGTGAATATGCAATGCGTGTTGACGACAGAAAGAAAGCTGAAGAACTTATTGCCGAATCACAGAAACATGCAAAAAGAATAATGAATCCGGTTTGGCTTGCATATATACTGCAGAGAATCCTGGAAGCCCAAATAACAAAGTCAATTGGAGATGTCAAAAAAACACTTGATGTGCTCCTAAAAATAACGAACATGATCGATAATAATTATAGTAGAGCTACTCTCCTCGCATCAATCGCAGAGATGATCTATCGGTACTGCTTAAAGTGAGGATGATTGGGGCTTCAGTTAGGTGTCCTCGCAAAGCAGTTCGGATTAGGACGGCTAATCAGTCCAGATAAGCTTCGAGGAAAAATAATTGTTGTTGATGCTCTAGTCACAATGTATCAAATGCTAGCGACGATTAGGGGGCCCGATGGGTATTTCCTGGTTGATTCAAAGGGAAGAATAACATCCCACCTAGTCGGAATATTCAATAGGGAATGCCGCCTGATGAGCATGGGTATACGATCTGTCTATGTTTTTGATGGACCCCCACTAGAGATAAAGCTAAGGGTACTTAGGAAGAGAAAAGAGGAAAAAGAAAAATTTTACAGTCAGTTCCTAGAAGCCGTCCGTAGGGGAGACGTCGATAAAGCGATAAAACTCGGAAAGAGAGCGATGTTCATCACCGACGAAATGGTAAGACAAACAAAAAGACTTCTAGAGCTTCTGGGCATTCCCATCATACAGGCACCACATGACGCAGAAGCACAGGCCGCATACATCGTTAGGAGAGGAGGCGCATATGCAATAACAACACGCGATTGGGACGCGCTTGTATATGGTGCTCCCAGAATAATAATGCATTGGAAAATTATTCATGATCCATATCTCCCAGCCAAACTATATACGCTTGATGAGTTCTTAGAAAAGCTCAAGCTTACAAGAGAACAGCTAGTCGACCTAGCGATACTCCTCGGCACAGATTTTAACCCAGGAGGTTTTAAGAGAATAGGGCCCAAGACCGCCTACAAGCTCATAAAAACTTATAAATCGCTAGATAATCTGCTCAGATATGGAAAAATTAGATGGGTCTGGGATGTCGATCCAGATGAGATAAGAAGAATATTCCTGAATCCTCCAGTAATAGACAGCTATGAGATAAAATTCGAAGAACCAGACGAAGAAGAGCTGATCAGCTTCCTTGTGGAGGAGCATAATTTTTCGCCGCAGAGAGTAAAAGAAAGATTAAGAGAAGCCATACGGGGCCTCCATAGGATCGGAAGACAAGTGGATTTGACAAGGTTCCTCTGAGCACTCCACTTTTGCTATGGGTTATACTCCACGTGGCTTATTCCTCTGCGATCCTTGTATATACCCACTACTGTTCTGAATACGGCACTATTCTTTAGGTCTTGTTGGTGAGATATAAGTATTATCTGCTCATACTCCCCAGATGCATATAGCTTCGCCAATGCGTCTGCCACTAACTCTCTTTTTTCACTATCAAGCGGACCGAACCCCTCATCTATTATCAGGAACCTTGGCCTTTTTGTTGCTGAAATCGTTTGGGCGAGGAGCTTTCCTATGGCTAATCTTATGGCGAAGCCTATCAGCGTTGTCTCGCCCCCACTAAACGTTTTTATGTTCCTCTTATACCCGCCAGCATATGCTTCAAGGTGAACCGATTTGGTACCATGTGCTGTTCTTTCTGGTCTCAATACAAGTTTTATGTCTTGACCAAATAATTCAAGGTACTCATTGGCTTGGGCCTCTATAAACTCAAGGAACTCCCTCATGAGCTCGGTTGGTAAAGCACCGGGACTGAACACATCTTTTATCAGGAGCTCATATGCTCTTATGTTGAGTTCTAGCTCCTCTCTTTTCGCTTCATACTCTTTGAGCTCCTTTTTCTTTTTTTCAATATCTGCTAGTTGCTTGCTGATTTCATGTATCTTCGATTCTAACGATGCTCTGCGGCTTGTAAGCTCATTGAGCGTTCGTTCTTTTGTTGAAATCTGGAGTTCTACGTTGTTTATCTGATTCTTTAGTCTGTCATATTCTGTTATCAAGTCCTCGATCTCCGCTTTTCTCTGTTTAAGTTCCTCAATCTGCCGCTCATAGACCTTTATGAGTTCCTCTTTGCTTTTGATTTCTCTGAGCTTGCCGGCGAGGTCCCGAATCTTTCTTATTAGGATTCTTGCGTTGCGTAGGTCGCTGGTGCCGAGTACCGTAGATATTTCTTTGAGCATCTCCTCTTTCTTCTGCCTCAGTTCCTCTATCTCGCTTTCAAGCTTCTTCAGTTCGTCTTCGCTTGGTTTCTCGTCGCCTAGATCTCTGCGAATATGGTCAAGCTCACCTCGGAGCCTATTGATTTCACTGATTTTGCTTTCGAGTTTGGCTCTTCTAAGCTTTAGCCGCTCTATTTCCTTTTCTAGTTCTTTTCTTCTGTGTTCAAGATTTTTTAGTTCTAGGGATAGGTGCTGACTTCTCTCCGCTTTTTTCTCTGGGGGGAGAGGAGAACCGCATACTGGACATATTGCTTCTGCTGCATCCAATTTTTTAAGAGCATCCCTTGTCTGATCTGC